>ERZ802830.2031-NODE-2031-length-18675-cov-20.9836_pt1 | contig 18675 bp, 15 predicted proteins | sample MGYA00345654_ERZ802830 | MGnify/ENA primary metagenome ERZ802830 (study PRJEB30503, sample SAMEA104212375) | marine metagenome | biome: Westerlies Biome; feature: [SRF] surface water layer (ENVO:00010504) within the epipelagic zone...; material: water...
ACAGCACCGGTATGCCGGAGCCAGCCTCCTCAAAGTAGATGCGATGTTTGGCGCCGCCCAGCTCTAGCTGTACATAGCGGCCAACCGGCGCGCCATAGGTGCCTTCGGGCTGCAGGTCGTGAGGCATGGCTTCGCCTGCATCGATGGGCGCTCGCAGCAGTTCAATGGCGCGTGCGGCTGCGGCAAAGTACTGACCGAAGACGACCGGATCGGCGTCGCGGGAGATGCCCTTGCCCTGCATCACGTTAGCCATGATGTCGTTATGAAAACGCTCGGGTACCGGGGCGAGTATTTTCTCCCAAACCCCCGCATCGGCCTTGAGCTTGATCACCCCATCTTGGGGAGTTGCGCTGGCATCTGGCATGCCTGCGCTTACCGGCAATGTGTGCTCTTGGTCACCGATGACCAGCGTGAGTCCGCCGTTCCAGTAACGCGCTGCAAGCATAAATTCGCCGTCCGCCGCGCAGTTCTCGACCCACTGTTTGGTTGTTGGAAGCGTTATTCCCACGATATCCCCCTTTTCTTCGATATCCTTATCCCTTAAAGAAAAGTTTGCGTGGTTTTGCGTCCTCTTACCACCTCTTACCGCCAAAGTGCGGCACTGTGTCTACTTAAGCCAATTGCAGCGGTAGGGAGCGCAGTCTTTGTCCTGTTGCGGCAAAAACCGCGTTGGCAACCGCAGGCGCGATAGGCGGTAAGCCAGGTTCGCCAACACCCGTGGGGGAAGTCCCGCTGTCGACAATGATGACCTCAACCTCTGGCGCTTCATCCATGCGAAGTATTGGGTAGTTGTGAAAATTGCTCTCCACAACTTGGCCTTTTTCCAGCTCTAAGTTGCCATGCAGTGCTGCCGTTAAGCCGTACATGACCGCGCCTTCCATTTGGGCGCGAACCACGTCGGGATTCACGGCAATGCCACAATCGACCACACAAACCACACGATGCACGTGAATTTTGCCGTCGCTTACTGACACCTCGGCAATTTCCGCTACGTCTGTTGCGAAGGAGTGATGAGCCGCGAAACCGAGCGCTCGGCCGGGGGCAACCTGCATCTGTTGCATATGTTCGCCAGCCAACCGCACCACATTTTGTAGCCTGGGGTTCTGGGTTAGGTTTTTCAGTCGGAATGCCACGGGATCAATGTCAGCCCGAGCGGCAAGCTCGTCTATGGCGGTTTCCTTGGCAAACGCGGTATAGGAATGCCCAACAGAGCGCCAAAAGGTCAGCGGCAATCCGTGGTCGACGGTTGTATGTCTCACTTGATGGCTACCCGTGTCGTAATCTTCGGCCAAGCCCTCAACGCTGGATCCATCGACCACCCAGCCCTTGAATGCGCTATCGGCTAAGCCAACGACCCAATCGATGGTGCCATCGCCAACGGCGGTGGGTAACAGCGCTGGCATCATGTTGGCCATGGTTTCTGGTGAGATGTTGCCGCCAACACGCGTTGCCTGCCAGGCGGTAATTTTACCCTCGTCGGTCACGCCCGCTTTGACTTGCATCAGCGAAGCGGGACGGTATACACCGCTTTGCAGGTCATCTTCACGACTCCATAGCACCTGAATGGGCTTACCCGTAGCCACAGCAACTTGCGTTGCCTCGATCACGTGGGTCAGGGTGCCGCGGCGACCGAATGCACCGCCCAAATAGGTGTTGTGCGAGCGCACGTTTTCCTTGGCCAGTCCTGCATAGCGAGCAACCAATCCTTGAGCTGCTCCGACACCTTGGCTTCCAGTCCATACGTCCGCTTCACCGTTTTCGATTCGTACAATCGCGTTCATCGGCTCCATTGGTGCATGGGCAAGATAGGGTGCCCAGTATTCGCCTTCGACTATATGGTCGGCTTCGGCAAAGCCCTGTTCTAGATCACCGGCCTCACTGCCGATGAGCGCTTGGTCGTCGGCAACGCCGAGCGCTGCTTGATAATCTCTTTTCACGTCTGCGGTGCTAACAGATGCGAGCTTTGGCATCTGCCACTGCACTTCAAGTGCTTGCAAACCCTTTTTTGCTGCCCAGTACTTTTGCGCAACCACGGCAATACCGCTGCCGATTTCCACAACATCGCTTACGCCGGCAACTGCCAAGGCAGCTGTTGCGTCGTAGGTTGCTACCGTGCCACCAGCAACAGGACAGCGCTTAACGACTGCGTGATGTAGATTCTCAATGTCCACATCGATGCCAAACTCCGCGGTGCCGGTAGCCTTTGCCATCGCGTCAATACGGCTAAAGTCTTTGCCGATGTACTTAAACCCATGAGGCGGTTTTAAAGGTGCCTGCTCCGGCGCTTGCAGCAACGCAGCAGCGTTGACGAAATCTCCGTACGGCAGGCGTTTTGAGCCACTGATGACATGGCCATCATCAGTGCTTAGTTGGCTCGCGTTAACGCCAAGCAGTCCAGCCGCCGCCTCGATAATCACTGCGCGTGTATTTGCACCCACTTGGCGCAACTGCTCATAGTGAGCCTTCAACGATGTGCTGCCGCCAGTGCCCTGCACGCCGAAATCTGGGTTGTTGTAGTCGGGATGTACCCCGGCCCACTGGACGTCAAAGTGCCAAGGCGCCACGTCCAGCTCCTCTGCAATCAAGGTGGCCAGTCCAGTTGAGGCCCCTTGGCCCATCTCGTCTCGAGGGCAATAAAACGTAACGGTGTTGTCTGTACCGATCTGTAAAAAAGCGTTGGGTGCCATGGTGCCTTCTGCTGAGCGCAGTGCAGGCGACGTGTCACCGCAGCCCATGAGAGAAAACCCGACAACCAAGCCGCCACCGGCGATTGAAGACGTTTTGAGAAAGTGTCGGCGCGTGAGAGTGGTGTGCTGGCTCATGCTTGTGCCTCCGTTGCTAAGTCGGTCTTGTCTGCTGTCGCCAAAATCGCTTTCTTGATGCGTGGGTAGCAGCCGCACCGACAAATGTTGCCAGACATTGCTTGGTCGACATCATCCGCAGAGGGCGCCGCATTTGTTGCCAGCATGGCGGCGGCCGACATGATTTGTCCGGACTGACAGTAACCGCACTGCGGCACGTTGTGTTCTATCCATGCCGCTTGCAGCGGGTGCAGATTATCCGGCGTCCCGAGTCCCTCAATGGTCGTGATCGATTTACCAGCCACGGCTGCCACAGGTAACACACAGGTGCGCATCGCGACGCCGTCAACATGCATAGTGCAAGCGCCACACAGTCCAGCGCCGCAACCATATTTCGACCCCTTGAGCTTAAACGTGTCTCTGATCACCCAAAGAAGTGGGGTATCCGGGGTATCGTCGGTAGTGACGGTCTCGTCATTCAATGTAAATGAAATCATGGTGATCACCTTGGGTTTGGTCGAACCATAATAAATGCTGGCGTATCACTCTAACAACTGTTGTTGGTTTGAATTAGGTGTTGGGATATATGCCAACGTCTCGACCAGCCGCGCGATGATGGAGTTTCCGGTTTGTTAGTTCCTTAGTTGTCGATGCGTGGTCAGGTTTTGCGCTGTCGATGCACCGAGCAAGAGCAGTATTAGCACCCAATATTGAGGCGCCATGGATGCATTCATCATCATTTGCGTGGGGTAGCTGATGGTGCGTTCAATGGCGGCGAGCTTATAAATGTGTCCGTCGGCAAAGGCCGGATCCATCACCATGGCCAGCATGTCGCGACGACTGCGGTAGCGCATCATGGCGGTGGCGGCGAAACTCACATTGTCGTCGGCGCGCCAAGAATCCACAAAACCGCCGACGGTACGGGCCTGAAATACGGGATGGCCACCACGCAAAAACAGTTTAAAAGCGAAGGGTTGAAAATAGTTGGTGAGCACATCTGCAGCGGGCTGTTGCTCACCGCTGACGGGGTGCGCTATGTCACCATCGTAGAGCTCAACTTGGTTGAGCATGATGAACGCGCGGCCATCGTCTTGTTCGAGAAAGCTGCGCATGACCGCCGGGTCGGTTTGCTTGCTGCCCGCGTTTTCTGCGAACTGGGTCATGAACTCGTCGATCTCGGCTTGTGTCAACGGCCCCTGCCAATTGAAATACCACAGGCTGAACAGGGCATAGGCGATGGGTACACAAATCCAGATTTTCCAGTTCATAGCAGGGTCTCGGCAAACGGTCTGGTACATATTGCGCGAGAACATCAGTTGGTAAAAGCGTGTTCAAACAACCGCAATCCTTGGAGGCAGAATGAGCGCCGAGAGCTATGGTCAGGCAGATGTCGACCCGCAAGAGGTCTTACACTTTTGGTTTGAGGAAACCGACAGCAAGCAGCGCTTTGCTAAAAGCGCAGAGTTTGACGCTGCAATTCGGCGCCGCTTCTTAGAAACTCACCAGCAAGCGTCATCCTGTGAGCTGTGGCGCTGGCGCGGGTCTGCTGAGGGATGTTTGGCAGAGATCATTGTGCTGGATCAGTTCTCACGAAACCTGTTTCGCGACACACCCGAGTCCTTCGCCTTTGATGAGCTCGCTCTTGCGTTAGCGCAATCTGCTGTGGCGACGGGCGTGGATCGTCAGATGCCGCCAGAGCAGCGCGCTTTTTTCTATATGCCGTACATGCACAGCGAATCAGCTTTGATACACGTTGAAGCCCTGCGCTTGTTCACCGACCTTGGTATCGAGTCGCAGTTAGGTTTTGAGGTGCGGCACAAAGCCATTATCGAGCAGTTTGGTCGCTACCCGCATCGCAACGCCATTCTTAACCGACCAAGCACGGCAGCAGAGGTGGCATTTTTGCAGCAGCCCGGTTCAAGCTTTTAACCGCGGCGGTAACGCGCTGAATCGAGTTAAAAGAGTTTGATTCGAGGTCCACGAGGCGCCGGGTGTTTGTGGACATCGGGCAGGCTGCAAAGGCGTTCCATACGCGTGGTGCTGCCGTCGGCGTATTCCCAAACCAAATTATCGCCGTCGAGGTAGCGCTTCACTACTACGGGCCCCCAACCGAGCAGCCGAAAATTCAACACGCCTTGTTCCCATTTGACGCCCGCCGAGGTTCGTGGGCAGTACTGGCTGTCGCCTAGAGTGAAAAACACGCCCCCTTCGGTATCGTTGCTGGTCAGGCCTGCTGTGGCGTTTGGCCCCATGTCGTGGATGATGCCACTGGATGTCACGACGACTCGCTCACCGCATTGTTCAACCCGCTCCACATGGCCGACTTTGCCGCTGATGCCTCGCCAGAGACCACGAATATCCGCAGCTCCCTCAGGCAGAGACTCGGTGCATTCACTCAAAATCGGCATGGGGAAGCGGGTATAACCGCAGCCAGGGGTGTTGCCCTTCGGGATGTCGATAGCGCGCTTGCCGGAATTGTCGAGGATCTGAAGTTCACAGTAGTTCAGTGCACTGCCATTGCCGGCGAGAACTGCCGGGTCCATCGTCGCAGTTGGCCGAGCGGAAAAAAAGACCAACCAGATCAACCCACCGATCGTCAGCAACAGCAGCATGAAGCCGCGCTTGATCCAGCGAAAAAGTGTGCGCATGCGTGTGGCTCCCTCTGAGCATGACTCGATAAGAGTATAGAGCGCGCGCGCGACGGGCCAATTACTTTGCAGCCAGCGGCAGGTGTGCATTGGCCTAGGATCTGGTTTTTTGTATGGTCTGTTGGTTTTGACAGTAAAAAAGTAGGCAGCAATGAACGCTAACACTCAATCGATACCCTTTGATCCCGATGCCTTGGGTCGCAAATACCAAGAAGAGCGAGACAAGCGTGTGCGCGCTGACGGTAATGATCAGTATCAGGAAGTGACGGGTGAGTTTGCCTACTTTGTTGAAGATCCCTACATCGACAGCGAATTGAAGCGCGATGCTATCGAGGATGAGGTTGAAGTTGTCATCATTGGCGGCGGTTTTGGCGGCATGCTTGCAGCGGCGCGACTCCACGATGTGGGAATCACCGACTTTCGCATTGTTGAGAAGGGCGGAGATTTTGGCGGTACTTGGTACTGGAACCGCTACCCCGGCGCGTCCTGCGACATTGAGTCCTATGTGTATTTTCCGCTGCTGGAAAAAACCGGTTTCGTACCGAAGCAAAAGTACACCAACGCGCCCGAAACCCTAGAGTACTGCCATGTCATCGCCAAGACCTATGGTCTGCACGAGCGGGCGTTGATGCAGACCATGGTGACATCGACGGATTGGGATGAGGAGTTGGGTCGCTGGATTGTTTCCACGGATCGTCAAGATCGACTTAAGGCACGCTACGTTGTGCACTCCAATGGTCCGCTGAATCGACCCAAGCTGCCGGCGATTCGCGGCATCAACGATTTTAAGGGTCATACCTTTCATACCAGCCGCTGGGACTATGCCTACACCGGCGGTGACTCCAACGGCGGGCTGGACAAGCTGCACGACAAGCGAGTGGCGGTCATCGGCACCGGCGCCACAGCGGTTCAGTGTGTTCCGCACTTGGGTGCTGCTGCGAAGCAGCTATATGTTTTTCAGCGCACACCATCGTCCGTGGATGTTCGTAATAATCAACCTACCGATCCAAGCTGGATTGGCAGCCAGCCCGAAGGTTGGCAAGACGAGCGACGGCGCAACTTTGAATCCATTATGACCGGTGCGCGGGTAAAGGAAGATTTGGTGTCAGATGGCTGGACCGAAGCTTTCCGTCTGCTTTTTGGCAGTCTGCGGGACAAAGCACCGTCAAAAGCGCGGCTGGCACTTTGGGCCGCGACGTCACCGCTGTCGCCTAAGCTCTATCAGGTAGGGTTAAAGAAATACCTCACGGATAAGGCCATGACGCATATGAATTTGGCCAGAGAAATGGAGCTTGCCGACTATCAAAAAATGGAGCAGGTGCGCGCCCGCGCAGAATCCATTGTTGAAGACCCTGATACCGCCGAGGCACTGAAGCCTTACTACCGACAATTTTGTAAGCGTCCGTGCTTTCACGACGAGTACCTGCCGACCTTTAATCGCCCCAATGTAACCTTGGTGAATACCGATGGTCGTGGTGTCGATGAGATCACCGCAAATGGCATCGTCTTTGACGGTAAGGAATATCCGGTGGACTGCATCGTTTTCGCGACAGGTTTTGAAGTGGGCACCGACTACGCCCGACGTGCCGGGTATCAAATCCATGGTGTGGATGGAATTTCGGTATCGCAAAAGTGGCAGGATGGGCTGTCCACATTCCACGGCATGCACAGCCGAGGTTTTCCAAACAGCTTCTTTTTCGGTCCGGCGCAGTCGGGTTTCACCGCGACTTATACCTATTCGCTGGACGAGCAAAGCGTGCATCTGGCGCATATTCTGAGCACGGCAAGGGCCAAGGGTGTGACGCGCCTGGAAGCCAGCGCAGCAGCAGAGAAGCAATGGGTTAAAACCATTATTAATAAGGCCCGCCTCATGGCGGACTTTCAAGAAAAGTGCACCCCCGGGTACTACAACAACGAAGGCATGGTGAATACCGCGCCACAAAACAATACCTACGGTGGTGGGCCAATCGAGTTCTTCGATCTGTTGGCCAAGTGGCGCGCCAAGGGCGATCTAAAGGGGCTAGAGGTGCGCTGATTGCGTCTCTTACCCCTTACTGTTGCTGTTTATTTGGTGGCCTCGCCGGTCTTCCTCAACCACCGCTAACATGAGAATGCTATGAACGACGAAGTCACCGATCGCCAGCGGCGCTACACCTTGTTCATGCTGGTGTTGGTGTTTACTTCCAGCCATGTCGACCGGCAGATCATGGGCATACTCGGTCAGCCGATCAAAGAATCGCTAATGATCAGCGACACGCAGCTCGGTCTGCTTACCGGCATCATGTTTGCGGTCTTTTACGCCACCCTTGGCATGCCCATGGCGATGTGGGCAGATCGCAACAATCGCCGCAACTTAATTTCGTTTTCAGTTTTTCTCTGGAGCTTGATGACCGCCCTATGCGCGGCGGCATCGAACTTTATGCAGCTGTTGTTGCTGCGCATTGGCGTGGGGGTGGGGGAAGCCGGTTCAAACCCGCCATCGCACTCAATGATCGCCGATCTGTATCCGCCGGAGCGTCGCTCAACAGCCATGGCAATCTTCGGTACGGGCATTAACTGGGGTATTTTGATCGGCTTTCTGGTTGGCGGTTGGATCAACGAATGGTACGGCTGGCGGGTGGCGTTTTTGGTGGTGGGGCTGCCGGGAATTTTGCTCGCCCTAGCGGTGCAATTCACGGTTAAGGAGCCGCCAAGGGGTTATTCCGAGGCACTGAAAACCGAGTCCAAACCGCCGAGGTTTTGGACCGTCGTCGGCTTCATGTGGCGCAGCCCAGTACTTCGGCACGTTGTCATCGCCGGGGCTCTGGTGTCCTTTGCCGGTTACGCCTCGGTAATCTGGGTGCCCATTTATCTGGTGCGCATTCATGAAATGAGCACGGGTGAAGTCGGTAGCTATTTGGCTTTGCTGATCGGCGTGGGCGGCGCCATAGGCATTTATCTAGGTGGGCGCATTGCCGACTTTATGGCCGCGAGACGGGGACAGCAGTGGCTGCCCTGGGTAGTTGCCATCTCATCGTTAATGACCATGCCACTGCTCTACCTGACTTTTATGGCGCAAACGCCAATGGCTGCCATTGCTGCTTATGCGCTGCCCGCCATGCTCGGCACGCTGTACGTGGCGCCAGGCTTCGCCCTGATTCAAAATTCCACGCCTCTGGAAATGCGCTCTGTGGCCGCGGCGATCAATCTATTTATCACCAACATTATTGGCCTTGGCTTGGGGCCTTTTTCGGTAGGCTTTTTCAGCGACCTGTTTGCGCAAAGCTATGGCGTAGACGGTTTGCGCTGGGGTTTAGCAACCACAATCGTTATTTTGCTGTGGGGCGTTTTGCACTACTGGCGCTGCGGGGTAATGATCAAACGCGAGCGCCCCAGTGCAGGTGTAGCGCAGTCGCAGCAAGCCTAAATACGCGTGCTGTCATCTGCAGGACGTCGGCGCGTCTTGGTATGTAGCCTAGGTCATTGGGGTGAGATATGGCATGCATCACGCTTTCGAGAATTACGCGCATCGAATTTTGGATTACGCCATCGGTTAGCGTATTTTTTCTTCTTCGCTGGCGCTTAGCGGTCGGCAGGCACTAAAACCTCACGGCTTCTAAGGACGACGACCATGGCCAACGAGCATGCTCACAGGACAGTGGTCGCCATGGTGATAGACCCTTGGTACCACCCGTTCAACGGTACCGTGGTATCCACGCGCCGTTTCGTTGATGCGCTGGCAGCGCAATTTGATTTCAAGATCCTCCTTGCCCTCGCCCCAGACGAGGCGCTTGAAGCCAAGTGTATGGGTTTTTCGCGGCTACGCATTCCGGGCATCAATTTCATCATTGATCGCATGAAAGCGCCGCTCGGGCTGCCCAACCGGCAAAAGCTCCAGCAGGTAATGCAAGAGGCTGATCTGCTGCACGTGCAATTCCCCTTTTTTCTAGGCCATGGGGCAATCGCTGAGGCGAAACGTCAGGGCAAGCCCGTGGTGATGTCCTTTCATGTGCAGCCGGAGAATATTCTCAGTAATTTGGGTGTGTCCTCACGCTGGCTCACCGATCTTCTGTATCGTTTTTTCATCTGGCGGTTTTACGACCGCGCCGATTGTGTGATTGCACCCTCGCAATTCGCCGCGGATTTGCTGCATAAGGCCGGTCTGACCCGACCGGTGACGGTGCTATCAAATGGCGTCACTGAGGACTTTTTTCTCGCCCGTGCACCGGTCAATGCACCAGTCAATGAAACGCCCATGTTTCATATCGTCAGCGTTGGTCGATTGGCCAAGGAGAAGCAGCAACCGCAGTTGCTGCGGGCCATCGCTGCTAGTCGATTCAAAAATGAGATCAGGCTGACGCTGGCGGGCACTGGCCCCCAGCAGGGCCAGTTAATGGATCTCGCCGCAGAACTTGGCGTGCAAGCCGAGATCGGGCGGGTGTCTGACGAGCGCCTCAAAACGCTGTACCAAACCGCGGATGTGTTTGTGCAAACCAGTGCCGTGGAACTTGAGGGTATGTCCGTGCTGGAAGCCATGGCCGCGGGTTGTCCGGTACTGATCAATCGGTCGAATACTAGCGCTGTGCCCGAGTTCGTGGTGGCGCCTGAGGCAACCTATGCCATGAACGATGTGGCCGACCTCACGCGCAAGCTCGAGGCCATGCTGGAAAATCCTGACCTGCGCAGCGCTGCTGGACAGGAAAATCGTCAGATCGCCCAATCTCGTCACCACGACCATTCCGTCAACACGCTCGCACAGCTGTATCGACGGGTGCTCGGTGGACACTAAGGTCGGTGATGTGACGCAAGCTACCCCCAACTCAGCCAAGGTCATCAACGCCTTGGGGGCCGCCTGGATCAACTGGGTGCAGCAACGTAGCGGTGCGGTGTTGGCAGTGGTGTTACTGCTTTCGCTGCTGTCCTTGGGGGCGTTTTATCAGTTTGGCAAACTAAACTCTGACTTAAGCAAATTGATCAGGCCGTCTGACTCGTTGACCTGGTATCAGCATGATCAGCTCTACAAAGCGGCCTTTCCTAAGTTTCAACAAACCGCCGTGCTGGTGATTCGTGGTGATGATTACCAGCAGGTTCAGGCCTACACCAAGGGCTTGGTGCAACGCTTACCCATGGACGTGCTCGGTGATGTGTTCGCGCCCGGCGTCGATCCTTTTATCGCGGGCAGCACACCGTATTTCCTGACCGACCAGCAGCTGAACCAGTGGCTTGAGGGCGTGAGCTACAACCAAGGCTCATTGCTGAGGTTGATGGATGAGGCTTCTCTGGCCAATGTCCTGCTGACCTACGCAGACTTTGTCAGCGCCAATGCTGGGCAACCCCTGCCGGTATCGCTGGCATCAGTGGTCGACGGGCTGCAGCAAGGTGATTTGTCCTTTGCGGCATTCTATCCGCTGCAACCGTCAGGCGATACGTTCAGTGAGTTGGTCGTGATGACCGGGCGTCAGCAGTTGGGCGCGGCGCTACCCAATGAGGCCATCGTAACGGCGCTGCAAGCAGCAATAGCTGATTTTCCGCCGCCGCATGCGATAGACGTCGCCCTCACCGGTGAAATAGCCCTCGCCCACGAAGAGATGAGCGCGGCGCTCGGTGGGGTTGAGTTGGCAGGTTTACTGTCGCTGTTCTTTCTCGCGGTCATACTGCATTTCGGTATTCGCTCCCCGCGCATTTTGCTGGCCATTGGGGTCATGCTGGCCATGGGTATTAGCCTAACGTTGGGTTTTGCCACCCTTGTGATCGGTGAGCTGAACACGCTGTCGATGATCTTCGTGGTGTTGTTTTTCGGTCTTGGGGTGGACTTCGCCGCCCACTTTACGCTGCGCACGCAATCGTATTTGTCGGGAGACTTATCTCAGGCGTTAACGGCGGCGCTGAAAGACACTGGTCCCGCCTTGATTCTGTGCACGCTGACTTCGGCAGCGAGTTTCTTAGCCTTTCTACCTACGGCCTATCGAGGTTTTGCCGAGCTGGGCGTCATCTGCGCTGGGGGTATCGTAATCGCGCTGCTCCTGACCCTGACGGTAATTCCGGCGGTATTGGTGCGCTGGCCTCCGGCGCCACAAGACCCCGCGCGTAAGATGTTAATCACACCGCTGCTGCGCCGCTTGCGTGCAGGCATCGATGAGCTACCAAGGGCGCTGGTGGTGGGCGTATTCGCTGCGGTGTCCCTGGCGTCACTGTGGGCGGCCATGGATGTGCGCTTTGACTACAGCGTGCTCGCCATGCGAGACGCCCAGTCGCCTGCCATGCGCGCGTTGCTTGAACTGCAGAAAGACCGGCAAACCACAGATTACAGCGTGCATGTACTGGCCAGCGATGCGCAGTCCGCGGCGGCGCTGAAAAGCCGCCTCATGGTGCTGCCCACCGTGGGAGCGGTGACGACCCCAGAAGACTTCGTGCCCCAGGGCCAAGACGCTAAGGCGTCCGCGTTGGCGCCTTGGCAAACCTTGGTGGATGATTTAGAAGCGCCCGGCGCGGTATCTATCGACCTCGAGATGACGACCCTTGCCGTAGCGTATCTGCGCGAGAGTGTGGCTGACTTGCAAGGCGATAGTCGCCTGCAGGCAGAAGCGGTGCTGCAATCTGCCCAAGCGATACTGCAACAGCCAGCGCAACTGGCGGCCTATGAAGCTCAGTTAGCCGAGCAATTGCCCGCCGGTCTTGTAGCGCTGCGCGATCTGCTCAACGCCCAGCCATTTAGCCTAGAGCAAGTACCGCAGCGGTTTCGCGAACGATTGATCACCCCCAATGGTCAGCACTTGGTATCAGTAAACCCCGCCACGCTGCTGAACGATCGTGATGCAACCGATGCCTTTATCGCAGAGGTTGCGGCGAACGCGCCGAATGCGGCAGGCAGGAGTGTTGTCGAGTGGGGTATCGGCGCGGTGGTCATTGAGTCCTTTCAGCAGGCGACGGCGACGGCGTTTGGCGCGATCTTCGTGTTGCTCATACTGTATTTTCGTGGCTGGACACTGCCACTATTGGTGCTGACACCTATCGCCATGACCATTGTGCTTACCTTTGCTGCCAGCTCACTACTGGGGATCAGCCTGAACATGGCCAATATTCTGATGGTGCCGCTGATTTTGGGGCTTGGTGTTGATACGGGTATCCACATTGTTCATCGGCATCGACAAACGCAGCGTGAAGGGGGCGGGCAGGCCATGGACCCGGCCATACGTCGGGCGGTGATGATCAGCGGCCTCACCACCGTGGGCACATTTTGCTCGCTAAGTTTAAGCCCTCACCAAGGGGCTGCATCCATCGGCTTGCTGCTCACCATAGCGATTAGTCTCCTGCTGGTGATTAGTTTGGTACTGATGCCGATACTGTTGCGCTGGTTTGCGCCAGTGCCTAGCTCTGGCTGACAAACGTTGGCGTGGGACAGGCTTGGGATACGCGTTGTCATAAAAGCAGATCCTTCGTATAGTGCCGCGTCGCCTTAATGGCGAGTTCTCAGGGCGGGGTGAAAGTCCCCACCGGCGGTAATCACGCGTGTCGACCAGGTTGACTGTAGTGTGTAGCCCGCGGGCGCTCTCGGCTCAATGCACCTGCATGGTTGGGAGGACAGCAGACTCGGTGAGATTCCGAGGCCGACAGTTAAAGTCTGGTTATGAGAATAAGGTTGTTCGCCAACGCCGACGTTCGTCAGCGACGGCATATGTCCTTGTTGCCCTGTTGTTTAACCAATCGATAGGAAAGCAACAGATGAATAGCTTCAATTCCAATTTCTCCGACACCACATCACGCGGCAAGATAGCATTCGTGCAAGCGTGCTGGCATCGCGACATTGTCGATGCGCTGCGCGATTCTTTTCTCAAAACCCATGCGGAACTCGACAACCGTGAAGTCGAGCTGTTTGAGGTTCCCGGTGCCTTCGAGATTCCGCTGCGCGCCAAACTGCTCGCCTGCAGCGGTCAATATGCCGGCATTGTGGCCGCGGGACTGATTGTCGATGGCGGTATCTATCGCCACGAATTCGTCTCTACCGCGGTCATCGACGGTCTTATGCGAGTGCAGTTGGATACGGGCGTGCCGGTGTTTTCAGCGGCGCTGACGCCACAGGATTTCCTCAGCGAGGGACAGCCTGAATTCTTCCGTGAGCACTTTGTCACCAAGGGCGCCGAAGCCGCGCATGCCTGTGTGCAAACCATCGGGACGCTCAAGCAACCCAAGGTGGCCTGAGGCAGGGCGCTGCGACTCAGGTCTGCTCAAGCGGTACAAAGTTGAGCAGATCGGCGCCGCCATCAACCAAATCGCCAACGCTGTAGAACACGTCGGTCACGGTGCCCGCATCGGGCGCCTTGATCGCGTGCTCCATTTTCATGGCTTCCATGATCGCCAAGGTGGTATCCGCCTCAACTTGCTGGCCCGCCTCGACAAATAGTGCGACTAGGGTGCCATTCATGGGGGCTTTGAAATTTGCGCGGCTAGAGGTGCGCGATGCATCGCCGAAGTCTGGCGCTAAGGTGCGACACGTTAGGGATTGCTCGCCGCCGAAGACGACAAGTTCGCGCTGCTGCGTCAGCGCCTGCTCGAATATTTCTACCCGGCTCTTGGTACCGTCGAGTTCACAGCTGAGTATTGAGCCTTCGAGCCTTGCTTCGCCCCGATAGGTGGTGTCCGCCACCGTGACCGTAAATGCACCGTCTTGCTGCACCGTAATCGCATGCGTTTCTTCATCAACCGTCACGCTGTGAGACCAACGACTCGGCGCGTTTATACGCCAGGCGTCAGTAGCCTGCCAAGGCGAGGTGGGGTCGATTTGCGTGTTGAGATTCGCCGCGCCAGTTGGCGCCAAACTCAGATAGAGGCCGAGCTGGGCCAACAATTGTGTGTGTTCGACGTGGCTAAACAGTGCTGCGCGATGTTGCTCAATAAAGTCCGTGCGCAGATCTGCGTCCCTAAACCCAGGGTGGGCGCTTAAGCGCCGTAAAAAATCGACGTTGGTGACGACACCGGCAATCTTATAGTCCGCCAATGCCTGCTCTAGCCGCTGTATGGCCTGATGGCGGTTTTCGCCCCAGACAATCAGCTTGGCGATCATGGGGTCATAAAAGACGCCCACGGCGTCGCCCTGAACGACCCCAGTATCGATGCGCACATGGCTGCTGGGCTCCGGCGGCTGTAAGCACCAAAGGGTGCCTGCCGCCGGTAAGAAATCGTTGTTGGGGTTTTCGGCGTAAATGCGCACTTCGATCGCGTGACCGCTAATGCTCAGCTCGTCCTGGGTTTTTGGTAAGCGCTCACCACTGGCGATGGTCAGTTGCCATGCCACCAGATCGGTGCCGGTAATCATCTCGGTAACCGGGTGCTCTACCTGCAGGCGGGTATTCATTTCCATAAAAAAGAACTCGCCGCGCTCGTCGAGCAAAAACTCCACCGTGCCGGCGCCGACGTAACCTACCGCAGCGGCAGCGCGCAAAGCGGCCTCGCCCATACGGGCTCGCAGTGCATTGTCGACCCCCGGCGCCGGTGCTTCTTCGATGATTTTTTGGTGTCTGCGCTGTACTGAGCAGTCCCGCTCAAACAGGTACACCCCGTCGCCGTAGCTGTCGCAAAATACTTGCACTTCCACATGGCGGGCGCGTTCTAGATACTTTTCGACCAACATGGCGTCATTGCCAAACCCCGACTGAGCCTCGCGCTTGGCCGCGGCGAGGGCTGCAGAAAAGTCGCTGGCTCGGTGCACCTGACGCATACCCTTGCCCCCGCCGCCGGCAACGGCCTTTAGCAAGACTGGATAACCCATGTCGTCGGCGGCTTGCTTGAGCTTTGCCTCATCTTGATCGTCGCCGTGATAGCCGGGCAGTAATGGCACCCCAGCGTCCTGCATGATTTGCTTGGCAGCGGACTTAGACCCCATGGCCTCAATGGCCGCAGCGGGCGGGCCGATAAAGATCAGATTCTGCGCTGCGCACAGGGCGCAAAACTCAGCGTTTTCTGACAAGAAGCCATAGCCGGGGTGAATGGCTTGGCAGCCGCTGGCCTTGGCCGCATCGATAATGCGCTGCATCTGCAGGTAAGAATCTGCGGGAGCAGAGCCGCCGATGTGCACCGCTTCGTCCGCCATCTCGACATGCAGGGCGTTACGGTCGGCATCGGAAAACACCGCCACGGTCTCAATACCCAAGTGGCTGGCGGTTTTCATGACGCGACAGGCGATCTCGCCCCGATTGGCGACAAGAATTTTGCTGAACATTTGATCAACCCTCTTACTGGACATCGTTACATCCGGAACACGCCGAAACGCGTGTCGGCGATGGGTTTGTTGAGCGATGCCGAGAGCGCCAGTCCAAGCACTCGTCGAGTGTCGGCGGGGTTGATTACCCCATCATCCCAAAGTCGCGCACTGGCGTAGTAAGGATGCGCCTGGGCGTCGAAGTCATCGATGATTGGCTGTTTAAATGCTGCTTCATCAGCCTGCGACCATTCTTCCCCGCCGCCCTCGATCTGGCCACGCCGTACCTGAGCCAGCACGCCAGCGGCTTGCTCGCCGCCCATGACAGAAATGCGCGCGTTCGGCCACATGAAAAGGAAGTTCGGGTCGTAGGCTCGACCACACATGCCGTAGTTACCGGCGCCATAGGAGTTGCCGACAATCAGTGTGAGCTTGGGCACGTTGGCGCAGGCGACAGCGGTGACCATTTTTGCGCCGTGTTTGGCGATGCCGCCGGTCTCGTACTGTTTGCCCACCATAAAGCCGGTGATGTTCTGCAAAAAAATCAGTGGGATCTTGCGCTGGGCACACAGTTCGATGAAGTGCGCGCCTTTTTGCGCAGACTCCGAAAATAGCACGCCGCTGTTCGCGACAATACCGACGGGATAACCATAGAGGCGGGCGAAGCCGCAAACCAAGCTACTGCCAAACAGCGCTTTGAATTCGTCGAATTCAGAGCCGTCAAAGACCCGGGCAATAATTTCGCGCACATCGTATTGCTCCCGCGGGTTCTTCGGGACGACGCCAAGCAGTTCGCGGGTCGGGTAAAGGGGCTCTACAGGCTCGGCAATGTCCATGCTCACCGGTTTGACACGGTTAAGTCGTCCCACAGCCTGACGTGCAAGGTCGAGGGCATGGTGATCGTTATTTGCGTAGTGATCGGTCACGCCAGATTCGCGGCTGTGCACATCAGCGCCGCCAAGCTCTTCTGCGCTAACCTCTTCGCCTGTTGCCATTTTTACCAGCGGCGGTCCGGCAAGAAAGATGGTGCCTTGATTTTTCACGATGATGGATTCATCGGCCATGGCAGGCACGTAGGCGCCCCCCGCCGTGCAGGAACCCATGACCACAGCGATTTGCGGAATATTTTGCGCCGACAAATTGGCCTGGTTGAAGAAGATGCGACCAAAGTGGTTCTTGTCAGGAAACACCTCGTCTTGGTTGGGCAAATTGGCGCCGCCGGAATCTACGAGGTAGATACAGGGAAGGTGGTTCTCGCGGGCAATGTCTTGGGCACGCAGGTGCTTTTTCACGGTCATTGGGTAGTAGGTGCCACCCTTTACCGTAGCGTCGTTCGCAACGATGACGCACTCGATACCGTTGACCCGACCAATACCGGTGATGATGCCTGCAGCGGGCACATCGTCGTTGTCGTACATGCTGTGTGCAGCGAGCTGGGAAAATTCCAGAAAGGGTGAGCCGGGGTCGATCAGCAAATCTACGCGCTCTCGAGGCAGGAGTTTGCCGCGAGCTTGGTGGCGTGCCTGATAGCGCTCACCGCCACCAAGTTTGATGTGCTCGATCAGTGACTCCAGCTCATCCACCAACGACTGCATATGCTCGGCGTTGTCAGCGAAGGCTTGGGATCGGGGATTAAGTTGAGTTGTTAGGGTAGTCATATACGGTAGTCCTCAGACTTTCTTGGCCTTGCGGCTTTTCATACTCTTGCGGCTTCGCTGCTCCCAAGCATCGAGGTCATCGATCATTTGCTCCAGCTCCAACTTTTGCGCCACCAGCTGTGCCTTCCGCGTCTGTATTTTTTCGATTAAGCGGCTGAGCTGCGCATTGTTGTTTGAACTTGGGTCATACATGCCAATCAGCTCGGCGCTTTCTTGTAGCGACAAGCCCAGTGTTTTACCGCGCAACACTAAAATCAGTCGAGTGCGATCGGCAGCAGAATAGCGGCGGATTTGACCGCTGCGAGTGGGTTGCAGGAGCCCTTTTTCCTCGTAGTAGCGCAGTGTTCTAGGCGTCACCTCAAACTCACTGGCTAGGTCGCTGATGGAGTGGGTTCGATTCATTGCGTGATACTGGCATTACCTTTACGTAAACGTCAATTCAATAAAATGTACTAACGAATGTGTTGATGTTGGTAGCGAGTCGTCTTAAGTAGTTCGCGCTGACGTCTTGTTGGCGTCAACGTGGGCAAGCTGCCCAGCATTGCTAGAGGTCTAAGGCTTCTCTCAAGGCAGAATTTGCCTCAACACTCATGTTGCCCTTGGCCCTCAAGCCAGCGATGACATCTTCGTCTAGCATGAGATTGACGCGGCGCTTGCGCTGCGCTTTTGGTAACGCGGGACGCCCACGCTCCGCCTTGGCGAAAAAATGTTCGTCCAATTCTCGGACTTTCCCATCACTGAAGATAAAGGGTTGAGGTTTGTTCATAGCGTTTTCTCTCTAGCTTCAACACCGTGTCTCAAACGATTGATGACACATCAGCAAATCTTAACCTCGCGGCATTAGATCCTTATCGTGAACCGTATCGATCTTGGCTAAGAGCTAGCCATTTCAGTTCAAGACGCCTCGGCAGTCTCGTGTCGCGTATGCCCAAGGGCGCGGCGGCGCAGGGCTTTTTCAACATCCAGTGCTAGTAACGCACGCAGTTCGTCGGAAGCGTTTTCCACAAACGTATCGTCGAAAGGTCCCATGGTAGTCATGGGTCGCACCGCTATTTGCGTGTAGTTAATCAGTATCGCTACGCGCGGGTGGTCGGAGTGATTCACTGCGGTTCGGTGCCACAGCAAGCCATGGCTCACCACGGCGTCGCCAGCATTGCCGGTGGCCTGAATTGCGTGTTTGTTAAAACGTTCCTCGTCGGGCCTGCCATCCCATAGCTGACTGCCTGGCGCGACCCAAGTGCCACCATTGTGTTCGGTGAAGGGTTCCATCATCCAGATCACCTGCATCATCAACGCCGGGTCAACGGGGAGGCCAGGATTCATGGCCCAATAGGGGTAATCAACGTGCAATCCACCGGGTGGGCAGTTAGGTGGAAGTATGCGTGCAGATACTG
>ERZ802830.2032-NODE-2032-length-18674-cov-6.25399_pt1 | contig 18674 bp, 13 predicted proteins | sample MGYA00345654_ERZ802830 | MGnify/ENA primary metagenome ERZ802830 (study PRJEB30503, sample SAMEA104212375) | marine metagenome | biome: Westerlies Biome; feature: [SRF] surface water layer (ENVO:00010504) within the epipelagic zone...; material: water...
CGGGAGAGTCATGTGGGACAGCAAGCGGCGTCGGGGCAAGTACACGCACGTTGACATTGGCCTCGTTTTGCGCAACTACGGCACGATCCACACCATCTACGGTGGTATCAGGTGGCCGTTCAAGGGTCGCATCTTCGAGCAGTACATGGATCAGACGCTCAAGTGGAAGCAGCAAGGCGAGGACACCGGCAACGAGGCGCTTCGATCGTTTGGCAAGCTGTGCGGCAACACGGTGTTTGGCGGTATGTGTATGAAGACGCACTCGAACGCGGTCGCCATGTGTTTGAGTGATCAGGAGGTGGACCTGTTCCTCAAGGAGAACACGTGGGAGGGCGCCTACGGTTACCGCGATGGTATGCTGTTGTGGGGCAAGCGCAAGACCTTGGACGATGCGGGCATCGGCGTGCAGATCTATTCGCCAACGGCGAAGCAAATTGGCTGTATGGTGCTTGCTTACGCGCGCGAGGTGATCGACACGTTTTGCAACAAGGCCAACCCAGCGCGCGGCATGCTCATGCGGTGCGGCGGGCCCACGGCACTTGCAGCCGGGCAGTTCGACGCGCTGCAGGCGCAGGCGTTGCATGGGCAGCCGTATTATGGCGACACGGACTCGCTGCTCATCCACGCGCACCAGTACAAGCATATCAAGGGTCTGTTAAAGGACGCGCCTGGGTTTTGGACGGACGATTTGAACAAGAAGTGGGAAACCGAGGATCCAATCACGGAGTTGCCTGTGCGCACGCTCGCAATCGTCCTCGAATACTACGGCGCGGCACCCAAGGCCTACGGCATTCGCTACTGCGTGCCCACCATTGTGCCCATGCGCCCTGACCATTCCTTATTTCTACCCGTGCGTCGCACGTCCGAGCAGCAGTTAGTTTGCGAGTACGACCTGAGCAAGATCAAGGAGAAATTTCGTTTTAAGGGCGTGCCCAAGGGCATTCCAGTCTCTATCGACGGTGTGGTGTACGACGAGATGAACTTGACGCTGCTGCGGCGTATGATGGTCAGCGGTATATCAAACATGGATGCGGAGGACGAGTCGCTGCCGGACGAACGACCCGTGGTCGATTTGTCATCGATTGGCAAGGTGGGCTTCAAACCCACCACAGCAGACTATTTCGCGGGGATCGCACCGTTTAGCCTCAAGCCGGTCGCTATTCGGCGGTCGCTCTTCCAGACGCGCTTCAGCGGTCGGAAAGTGGCCTTCCGGAGCGGCGTTCCAGGCAGCCAGCTGTTCAACGACGTTCTCGCGCCTGTTTCCCTCGTTCTTGGGAGTTTGGGCCTCTGATTCGTCGGATGTCGCACGAGCGTTCTCACTTGCCGCGCCAGGCATATCCAACCGCAGTTTCCAGCCGCAGCACTTTGAGCACGGGCTGTCGACCGAGAGACGGACGCGCGCGCGGTAGCACTTATAGAGCACCAGGGCGAGAACTGCTGCAAGCGGCGCCTCGACTGCCGCCTGGACCCAGTCGATTTCAACCATTTTGTCCTTGGTCATACAGAGACAAAATGGTGAAGCAAGTAAGCCTCACCCAGTATCCCCGTCGCGGTTTACCGGTTCGGGACTTTATCCGACAAATTAAATCAAAACGCCCTCCCGACGAGGGCAAATTAGCTAGTCAGTTAAATCGAGCGGGCATTTATTACACGGCTAAACACGGCAATTACAAGCAGGGCAACAAGCACTTTGATGCCCTGGTTAAAGTGGGTGCTGCCGGTTTGAAGGAGCCTGCGAGCGGGAAGGCCGAGGACCCGGCGTATGATGCGAAAAAGGGCACGGCCACCTTGGGACACAATCGCATCCCTGGTCGTATGAACATGTATGCGGGTCACCAAGGCCTCAATACCCACCGCCTGCTTGGCGCGCGCACGCTGTACGGTGACGATGCGTTCAATGGTGGAAGGGTCAAAGGCGGTAAACAGGGTTCCATCGATCCCAACGACCCGGGCGGCAAGAACCGCTACATAAACTCCATGGAGAAGGCGACCAAATCGGAGCTCGCGAAGCAGGCAAACGCGGACGGCAATGACGGTCTTGCCGTGGCGAAAGGGGCCTACACGTACAAGATGGACAAGGATGGAGGCGGCACATCGCAGAGGCAGCTCGCTAAGGGCGACGGGTCGGCCGAGTGGTTTCTCGTTAACTGGGACGAGCGCAATAAGCAGGGAGCGACGCCTCATCAACAAATCATGCAGGCGATGATGCGACACCAGGTTCCGGAACATAGCAACAAGGAGGGAAGAAAGGCGCATCTTATTGATCCTTCGAAGCGGCTCGACGTTTATTCCGACATGTTTACACTGGGTCAGGGTGGAGGTAAACATTTAACTTGGCCGCAGCCTGGTACCGCGCAGGCGGCGAGGTTGGCGCAGCCCTACGTGCAGCGGGTCAACGCCCAGGATGCCGTGACGAGTCAGTATCAAACTCAGAACCTGAAGGTTCGAAAAGGCGTGCAGGCGCAGGCCCACAAGATTCGAAAACTAGTAGCAGCGCTTGAGAAGGAGCGCGGTAAGCTTTGGCGCATGAGGCAAGTCAAAGGTTAAAGCGTCCCCGCGCGGGCCTTGCAGACCACGCTCCAGGGCAGGCGCTGGGCGAAGGCGGCGGCGACGTCGGTGTACAGCGGGTGATTTTCTTCCGCGTAGGCTTCTGCCGCGCCAAGTAGGTTGTGATTCAGAACTTGACCAAACTGCCGCTGCACGTCTTCGCTGGGACGCGTCCCGTAAAACGACGGCGATCGCGCCTGACTTGGTGCGTTAACAAAAGACTTGATTGCCTCCAGCTCCCTTTGGGACACGACGGCTCCTAGGAACATTGGGTTTGCGCTGTTTCCGTAAACACTAACTGTCGAGTCCTGGCTCTGTTTTGACTTCGACTGTTGGAACGGTTGGGACGCTGAGTTCTTCGGGCTGCTTGGGCTGCTTGGACTGCTTGGGCTTTCGGGGCTTTCTGGGTGCGTTGGCGACGACGCCAAGGAATTCGACCTCGTCTTTCGTTTGCTTGTCATTTCCGGGCGTCACAAAAGTCTGTTCTTTCTTGACAATGGGTGTTGGCGGCGTCGACACCTTTGTTAACAGTTGCTGCTTCTTTTGCTTGGAACCCTGGAAAAGGCGAACGCGAGGCTTGGTGCGGTTGCTGCTTGTTCGACCTGCGCAGGATCGTCGGATGCCCATGCTATTTTGTCTATGCATGGACAAAATATAAAGCCATGTCGAAGGGGGAGTGTTGCGAGGACCTGACACACTTATGTCCCTGCAAGCACGTGACCGAAGACGCTTCTTTAGCGGTAATCTACGTCGTCCGTCGATCTGGGAAGACGACGATGCTTCGCCAGCTTATTTACGACCTGTACCCAAAAGTAGGCACCTGGGAGGTTTATCTGTTTTGCGCTACGGCGCAGTTTAACACGACGTCGTTCGACTGGATTCCCAAAAAGGCCATTTTTAGCGACACGTCGGAGATTGAGCAGAAGATGGGCGAGCTGTTGTCGCGCCAGCGCGAAAAACTTGAAAAAATGGTCAAATCTGGCAAACTTGCCAAGGAGACCAAGGCGCACCACGGTGGATCTGGCAAGGCCACGCAGGGCAAGGCCACGCAGGGCAAGCGGGGCAACCCGCAGCACGCGCACGAGAAGGAGAAGCGTCAGAAAATGACCGAGGCGCACAAATACGCCCTCAATAACGGCAGCGAGGAGGAGGAGGACTCGGTGCCTGACATTTTGGTGATCATGGACGACGTCATGTCCGAGGACAGCGTGCGCTACGCTAGGTCGATGGGGACGGTGGCGATGAATGGTCGTCAATATCGGATTTCGTGCGTGATTCTGTCGCAGATGGTGGCTGGGTCGGGCTCGATTCCCCCTCGTGTGCGAACCCAGGTGCGCTGTCCGCGCGACAATGGTGGAAACATTGGATGGTGTGCATGATGCATGTCTTGGCAAGGAATTGGGAGATTTCAGGGAGGTTTTCCTTGTGGTCCTCAAGAGCTTGCTTTGACTTGTCCACCATCCATTCGAGAGACTTGATCGCATCCCCCCAATTTATTTTTCCACTCGTGAGGCAATCCAAATCAATGTCCAAATGTTTAACGTCGTGGTGGAAGCGTCCGCTCGTGACGTGCTCCGGGGGCACTTTCTCGTTCAACATGTCCTTGATCCCATACTCAGCGTCGATGGCGTGTGCCGTGTCCCCATCCGTTTGCATCTCCGCACAGGCTGACATGGTGATGATCGTGCAGTCGCCACCGCAGCTAAATGAGCGCAAATTGCTGGCCGAGTGGTATTTGACGCGTGAAAATGAGGGCGATGCTCGAACCGGCGCTCTCAAGACGCTTGAGGATGTGACAAAGACGGATTATCGGGCGCTGTGCGTCGCAGTTACGTCTCACGAGAGGGAGGTCAAAAAATACTGTTATTTCTATGGCCCCGTGCCAGACCCGTTCCCACATCCGGAATGGAAAATGGGCACACCCAAACAGTGGCGTGACGAGGACGAGGACAATGCCAAAATGGAGCACGACTTCTTTAAAAAACACGCTATCAAGTCCATGAAGCCCGAGACGGAGGCGCAGTTTAAGATGACCGCAGGCATGCAGGTGGCGAAGAGCTACGACATTACCTTCAAAGGCTCGTCTTTGCACGAAAAGCAAGCACCTCAGCGTCTGACCGGTCTGCAGTGGCCCAAAATGCCCTAGTGTCCTTGCGGGACGCGCTGTTTGAACGACATGTGGTCTGAGAAGGGCCCCAGCAGTTGTTTCTTGGCGACGCCGGGCTGGGCCCAGTTGTGCGTGCGGCGGTGTGAGCCAAAGGTGCACATCTTCTGGGCCTCGCCCACGCGATCGTGGGAGAGGCGAGCGCCCACGCGCGTGATGTCATCCTGTACTTTGCGGTCAATCTTGTTGCTGCTCGACGGCGTGCTTGTCAGCATGCTGGAGGCCTCCTCGACCTGGGTCCGGACTTTTTTCTTCCCAGGCGGGGACGCGATGGAGTTTGCCATGGCCCGCTTTGGACCTTGGGACTCGTAGCCGTACAAGGTTTTGCGGTCGCGCGCTGGACCGCGCGTTCCGCCGGCCTTATTAGAGCGGTGTTTATCGTAATCTCCATTCTTCGATCCCTTAATGTTGTCCTTTGCATAGCCTACCGTATTCTTGGCCGAATTGCCGGTGGCTTTGTTGCTTCCCAAGGCGTTGGCCTGTCCCTTGCCCCGTGATCCTCCAAACGATTGGCCAGTTTTGGCATTCTTGGCGCTCGCGCTCGCACGGGCTGCGCTCGCGTTCGCCGCCGCACTGGTTCCTAAACCCCCTGGGTTGCCCCCGCCTACGGTAGTTCCAGCAGCGCCTGAGGACATAACACCCTTTTCCCATATTGCAGACAAAATCTACACGTCAAGCGACCGGCTCATGACACCCGTGTTGGAGTCAATCTGCAGCGTTGCGTGATAATGCACGTAGACGGACACGCGGCACGGCTCCGCAAACTTCATTTCGAGTTGGGCGTTGGTCGCCGACGACAGGCCAAGGGCACCGTTGTTCGAAAGTTGGTCCGTTTTGTTGAGGCCGAAAGTGATCACGTGCGCGTCGCAGTGTTCCTGGATCGAGCCGCCCATCTGATTGGTTCCCATGATATTCGGCAGGCGGGCGACGCTACCCATCTCGCCGCGGCTCGCCGGGCCCTGGTTGTAGTGGAATGGCATGTTGTCCAAGTCCTTCTCGACAAACCACTGCCCACCGCCGCGCGTGGGCGTGTAGGAATCGCTCGTCGTCCCGTAGTAGGAGTTGCTGAGGGCAGTCTGCTGCGCCGTTTCGTAAATGGGCTGTCCAGCAATGGAGAGTTTGACGTGCGTGGGCTTCACGGTCTTGAAGTTCTCGACCACCTTGTAGTTGGGCCACACAAAGGCTGGGTCGCTAAGGACGCACGGTCCCTTGCGGAAGTCGGAAGCAATGTCCTGGCCATCGGCCAGGCGACACTCGTTGGACGTCGCTTGGATTTTGTTTGTGACCTCCAAGTTGCGTCCGCGGAGGTTGTCGATCAAGGTTGTAGCAGTAGCACCAGCAACGCCATACATGGCTGGAATTCCGGTGGTCGCAGTGATGGCCTCTTCCAGGACCTGGTTCATACCCAGGCCTGCGTCGTAGCTGCTGGGGGCTCGCTTCACCCTCGAATTCCACCGCGTCAGCACCGTGTCCTCAGACGCGCCCAAGCCGTAGTACATATCCTTCAAATCCGCCCCGCCGCGCCGGCGATCCCCGCGGTCCGTCAGTTTCCCGTCTCCGTCCATGTGGTTTTCAACCTGCTGCATCTTTGGGTCCCCGCTTGTCTTGCCCACAGTTTTCTGAATGGGGACATTCTGGCTCTGCTGATTCGTCTCCTCCATGCTGACGTCCATCATCGAATTCTTCGGACCGTTGCCATCTTGGAGCATGTTGTAAACACCTCCACCAACAAGCTGCGCGTCGCTGCGGTTGCGATAGGCGACGATGCTGATCGCATACGCCAGGTTCTTTGAACGCAGCGGCAGCACCATGGTTTGGTCCGTCTCTGCGGCCCAGGATGAATCAGGCGAGCCGTAGACGATGCCATTGTACTCCTGGAACGTGTCGTGGCACAAGATGGTCGCGGGCATGTTGTCTTTGAAGTTGTCCATGGACACCTGCTCGCGCACGCGATCGTGCAGGCTCAGGTACGTGACGAGCAGCTTCATGTTCACGCTCGTCGCCTGCGGCAGACCCTCGTAGGACGCGTTGTTCTGCGACCCTTCCACCACAAGCGCGTCCGTCGCCATGTGTCCGTGCCCGTAGGTAGTGTTGTTGGAGTCGTTGAGCTTGTTGTAATCGTCCGCCTTGGTGCCTCCTTCCCACCGATCCGTGGCGTTGATAGGTTGGTTGCTCAAATTCAGGTATGGGTACATGGCGTAGAATCGCTCGAGAAGGGCCGTGCGCGTGTTGATGTGCACGTAGAACTGACCCGTGGCCAGGAATTCGTGGTCGCTCAATTGTTCTCCAAACCGATGACCTGCAGTATTGGAGCCTGGAATGAAACCGCGCTCCTTGTCAACTTCCGCCGACGTAAATCCAGTGTTCGCGTCCATCGATCGCGCTAGCGTGAGCACGTCGGTTGCTGCCTTCGTGCCATAAACGGGGGTCTTCTCGTAAACAAACTTGCCACCCACTTCCGCCCAGTACGCGGCTGTGTCCATGATTGCCCGGTCAAAGTACCCCTCCGTGGCCGTTGATGGCGTGGCAGAACTTTCAATGGTGTACAGCCCAAAGGTAGTGACCTGCTTCCCTGACACGCCACCGGTGTGCGGCGACTTGTCCTCGCGGAGCACGCTAATCTTCGTCGATGAGATACCGTCTTTGTTTTCGCCAAATTTCGTCTTCCCATCCGCGTCCTTTGCCAAAAAGCCCCAGTAGCCCACCGTGTAATGGTCAGCGCGGAAGTTGCATGCGCCCACGCGAAGGTAGCGCGGCTCGCCACTGTGAGCGCAGGCGTAGACCCCGTTCTTGTCCACCGCCGGATAGAACCCCTTCATCCACGCCGGCGGGCGCGATGGGAGACGGCTGCCCGGTCGTCCTCCTAGCTGCAGTTCGAACGGATCGAGTCCATTGCCGCGCTCCGTCGCGAAATACTTGCGCGCGTCGTCAGGTGCGCCCCTGCTAGTGCTTGCCGTTTTGCCCGTCGTCGCCGCAAGTTCGATTCTGACTGCATCACTCACGTTAGTGGTTGCATCAAGCTCTTTTTCGGATAGACCAGTGCCCGGCGCGATCGAGTGCGTTCCAAAAATGCCGCGGTTTGGACCCAACATGTCGGTAGCAATGGTGTCGTTCAAACAGGTGGCAGCGGTTGTTCCAGCGTCAGCAGCACCGCTTGAGCTGTCGACGTTACCCCGACCGTAGTTTAGCCACGTCTGCGCCTCAACAACCCCTTCAGGATTCCCATCGGCATACTGGTTCGCCTCCGTGCCGCCAACACCAATGCAGCGCGTGAAAAACGGACGATAAAAGAACTTGGAGCAGCCCTGCACTTTTTGCGAGTAACCCAGGCCCGCTGTCTTGTTGACGGTGGTATTAGCCTTGTCCTCGTAGTAATCCGACGAGTTGTCCTTGTACCCCTTGTTGTTAGCGGTCAAGTCGGCATCTTCCGCCACCTTACTGATGTTGTTCTTATGCTTGCTCTGATCTAGCTGGATGTTGTCGTCGCCCATGTCAATTTCGACGGCGCAGGCGGCTTGGAAGAGCGGCAGGCCGTGCTTGGTGCTGGACAGCTTCACTTGGACGGTCAGGAACTCGACGAAGCGCGTGTCGAAATACATGGCCGGGTTGTCGGTGAATGAGAAGGGGAGCTCGAGGAAGAGCGTGACCGTGCGCGTGTTTGTCGTCGAATTCCACTGTGTGTGGTCGAAAGGGTTGAACGGCGAGCCGTTCAGCGTGTTGCGGAACAGCGCTGAGATGTCGACGTAGCTTCCACACTCCGGCGGCACGTTGAGCGTGCCCATCATCTTCGTCGCCGCGACGTCAGTCTCGGTGTAGTAAGCGTGCTTGATCATGATCGAGTCGCCGTACAGCGTCTCGATCACGTTGTTGTGGCTCATGAGCTCGACCTTCTCAATCATGTGGTACATAGGCAGGACTGGGGTCACGTGCGTTCGCTGCAGCGGGCGGATCTGGTACTGCAGGCGCAGGATGTTCTTGGCCATGTAACCCCATTGAGGCAGCGTGAACGTGTAGGTGTTGTCGAAGCCCACGAAGGACTGGCTCGAGTCGATGTACCCCTTCTTCAGGGACAACGGCGGCGCGTTCTGCTCCACATGATACGTAAACTGCGTCGAGTCCGTTGCAATGTGATTCAGGTTGCGCGCCAAGGGCGACTGGAGCACGGAGTTGATAACCGGATCCATGGTGGTGTCCACGCGGTAAGGCTTTTAGACGAGGAAAGACAAAATTTTCTCTTTTTGTGGGTAAAAGATCATGGTGAGCAGTGGACCGCCCACGGCGCCGCCCACGGCGGACTACGCGTCGCCGGCCGACGACTACGGCGCACCTTATGGCGAAACTGGGAAAAAGGCGGTGGCGCCGTCGAACCTGGTGGGCAACTACGGCGACACCGTGGCGGCAAGCGCTCGCATCACCCAGAAGACCGGCAAGGCGCAGAACAAGGGGTCAGAAATCAAAGCCGCCGATGGCGCGAAGGCGCGAGGTCCGGGCGATATGGAAGCGCGCGGCAATGAGAACATCAAGGCACTTGGGGACAGCGACTTACTTTCAACGGGCCTCGACCCGTTGGACAAGGGCGCGAACGAGCTGCCAACAACGCTGGAAAAGATCGATGTCGACGACCAGGGTGAGGATACGGGGCCAACGCCGGAGATGGTCTACCCCCTGCTTGATATTGAGCCAAACACCATCACCTCGCTGAACACGGAGGAATACACCATGAATCTGAAAAAGCGGGTCAGCAAGCCCCGCATCGACTACCGCCAGTTGGCGTACGAGCAGGTGGTCGCGAGATTGCAGGGTCACAAACGCGCGTACAACTCCTCAACCTACGGATACTTGACGCCGGAGATCGACATCGCCTTCGCGCCCAAGCCAAACAAACGCAAGGTGTATAAGATTGATCCCGAGTCGCTGCAGGACAGTCTTTCCGAAGCACCCTTTGGATTTAAGAAGCCCAACGAGGCCATCGCCGCGCAATTCAAACGGGAAATGCGGACCTTTGTCATGCCCAATTCGCACTACCACGGCGGTCCGCTCATGCTCAAGCGGGGTTTGAACCAGTTTCGCAACGAGGCGATTCGCAAGGAGCTCCGGGACCCCAACCCAGAGGAGGTGGAGGTGCAGACGCAGAACGCGCGCGACGCCTTCGTGCTCAACGGTAAGGTCCTGTACGCGAGCGAGACGACCAAATTGCAGTTCAAGACGGGCTACAACGCGGCGCGCACGATTCCGGACTCGATGAACACGGGCCACATCCGCCCGCCAAACACGTGGTTTGGCATCCAGGCGGGCACGGGCACCGGCACGTCGCGTGGGCAGACTCTGGGCTTCGACGCACCGTCCGGACAGGGGGCGACTCAGGGAAACCCTCAACAGGATGCGACGCAACAGAATTCCCGTGGAACGTTCCCCGGAATGTTCCACGGCACGCGCCCTTCCCAAAGAGTCTCTGCGAACCTCCAAAAGATGGACAATCGGAATTTGCAAGCGGGCAACGTGGGAACATACGCTGTGTTTTCCAACGTTACGAACGCCAACCGCCCCATGTCGCAAGTGCGTCCCACGTCCACGACGGTGGCGGGGCAGACGGCGTACCAGCCGTCGACGGGGATGTAGGCTTTTGTCATCTAGTGCGTGTAGGGACCCAAACATCATGCCCCTTCGGGTGCGAAATTGGGCGGATCCGGACCAGCGATTGCTGTATTACCTCGATCGTGATTTGGATAAACTTGTTAAGGCTATCACGTCGTCAGAGAGCATTGGTTCAAATCAAACGTATTGTCAGAAACAAACGTCTCGGAAACAATCTTTAGAATGCGGACCTAAGCCAAACCCAGGCCGCGCCGCACCCACGCACCAAACATGCTGCGCAAAGCCTGAAATAATTTACATCGCGCAAGGCCACGACTGGGTATGCGTCAACTGCGGAGTTTGCACACCAGCAGGCTTTGAGGAAGTTGGGATTACCGTCCAATACGAGCAGCGCCAGCAATCGGCGTGCCTGACAAGCGTCAGTCTGCCGTACAACCGCAACAAGCACTTCAAGAAGATTTTACGAGACGTGACGAACATGCACATTCGCGTGCCGCGATCCATGATCGTGCACATGCATCAGACCCTGCAGCAACCCATCACCGTTGAGAAAGTGCGCGCCTATCTGCGCGAGCGCAAACTTTACCACTATTACACGAGCACCAACAACATCGCCCGCGTGTTGGGCGATCGGACCACGCGCATCAAACTCGACACGCGGGCTTTTGACACCATGTGTCGCGAGGCGGACGCGATGAGCGTTGCCTTTGACCGCATGCGTGAAGAGGGCGTCATCACGCGCAAGAATTTCGTCAACGCCAACGTCCTGATCCTCGACATCGCCACGCGCAAATTTAACCTGCCTGAAATTCGCAAACACCTGCGCCTGCCGCGATCACCAACGCTGAAGAAGCACGCGGCCATCCTAACGCAGATTGCGCGATATCGCGAGCGCTAGAACATGTTGGGATCGGCTTGGAGGCAAACCGTGATGGCCAGGATGGTCCCGCGCGGTTCGCGCGGTCGGAACGTGTAGCTGGAAGCGCCGGCCATGTGCCACGAGCACTTGGGTTCCGCGCGCTCCTTCACGGTTGCGTCGTCGCTCATAGTTGCGGCGCCTGCCTGTGTAAGATTACCGTGTGTTGCTACGGTGTTTGCCTCCAGCGGTAAGATGGATTCAATAAGGTCCTCTTTGCCAGCAACGTCGATGTTTACCGCATACGTGTTTTGGATCGCCGGTTTGTCAAGGCCGTCGTGGACCTGGTAGCCAGCGTTCACCGCATCCGCGACCATGCGCGCGCCTGAGAAGCGGTAGTTGTTTGCCACGGGGCCCGATTTGCCATTCTTATTGGTCGCTTTTTTGATACCGCGCAGCGGGTTGGGATACGCGTCTGCGCGCATCGTGTTTATATCGGCTTGTTGCCGATCGCCGTATGGCAAATCCTCCGCTGTTGAATCATCCATGTCAGCTTCGTACAGTTTTTCACATCCAAACGTCAGATGTTTGACTTGCGCAACCTGACTGCCGGCGTCAAAGCCCCCGGCGCTGCAGGACATGGGTGGGAAGTATTTGACGCCGCTCAAACCCAGTTTGAATTTGCTCGCGCCAAATTTGCCCATCTTGCAGTCGTAGTAGGACGTGTGCAGTTTCTCCCGCCCATCAAGAAGCACCGTCAGCTGGTTCGACCCCGGGCGCTCGCTGCTGCTGATGCTGCCGCTGCCGCGCGTGATGTCAGAGAAATCGATGGTGACTTCTGAAACGTGGTGATTCGTCTTCGACATTTGCACGGTGATCTTTTTAAGCACGCACCCAACGCCTGCGATGCTCTCGTTGAGATCAATGGCCATGGTTGTGTCACCCGCGTTGGCGTAATTAATATCATCCACGAAGCCCGCGACAGCGTACTCTGCGGCGACGACGCTTGAATCGTCCGTGTTGCGTTGCCGCTTGCGAACCATCATGCCCGGCTCGACGTGGTAGGATGGAACACCTGCAGTGGACGTTGCCTTATCCTCGTGCGCGTCCTGCCCAAACTCCGCAAGCGTCAACGTGGGCTGCGTGTTGCGCTTGCCAACGTGCTTCGTGAAATTAAACACGTCCGTTTTAATGGTGCGCGGAATTTGCAAGTCGCACGGGAGGTCCTGAGACGATGGGTCGACGCCTTTCTGCGGGCCAATGTTGTAATCGTAGGTCGAGTCCCTCACCATGCCAGGGTAGACGGTCATGCGGTCGTACGCGTAGTGCTCCTGTCGCACCTTTTTAATGGTCCTACTTGTCATCGCATCAAAAGCCATTTCAGTTTTGAAACCAGCAAACATCGCGCCCTTGCGATCATCGCGGTTTGCACTGGGATCCTTAATCGCCTCCTCATAGGCCGTGTTGCGCCATATCAATTCGATGAGTTGTGACATTTTTGTCTTTGTTAAAGCAAGGACAAAAAAGCCAGCCATGAGTGACTCACGCGATCACACGAGAGGCAACAGTTTGACAGGGTGCAAGCTCAATGGAGCCCTTCACATGCACAGGGCCTCGTTTCTCGATCACAAACAAACATTTATGTCTTTCGACGATGAAGCTGTCCACGTAAGGAAAAAACTTCGCGTGCGCGGACCTGCGCAATTCGAAGGAACGTTCAAAGTCCAGGAGGGCGCGTCCGACAACAATCTTCTAGAGGTAGCGACGAGCACCACCGCCACTACTCTTTCCGTCCGCAATCCCACCGCTGGGGACAGCAGCAAGAACATCTCGTTCAATTTGGCCACGGGTGTCGCGGCTTTGGACGAATTGGATATGACGGTCAAATCCCTGTCCGTGCAAAATTCCTTTTCCGTCGCTCAACCGTACACGCCCACGCTGGAGTACATAAAAATGAAAGATTTTTCTGGCAACTACGCGACCGCCAACGGGACCGCGACGTCGAACGGCTATTACCTTGGCGACGCGTGCGCGCGGGACGTCGCTGGAAGCGACACGAGCACCTGGGACGGCAACCCAGCTTTAGTGACCGCGGACGCAGTCTTTGACAAGGTCGAGCTCCAGGCGCACAAAGCCACGAGCATCACGTCGAGCAACAACACCTCCAACGTCAAATACCCGTCCGTGAAAGCCGTCGTCGACTACGTTGCCGCCTCAGGTAGCGGCAACGCGACGTTTGCCGTAGACGATGCGAGCCCCAACATTATCAAATCCAGCGTCCCCAACGCGCAGGCGACCACCGTGAGCGTTGGCCACATCTCTTCGGGCACGACCGCGTCAACTCTGAAAGCCAAGAGTCTGCAGGATCTGATGAGCGACATGTTTTTTCAGGAAGTTAGCCCCACGGTCCAGGGACCATCACTGTCGCTGGTGAATGCGAACCTGTACAAAGACGTGGGCGATACGATCGCGGACGACAGCGTGCAGGCGTATGCCGGACGCTATACTGCCAATTGGCTGACGGGCAATGACCGCTTTTTTTCCAATTACAACGCGCCAACGTTCTGGACCATGACATTGACAAACAACTCAGAAAATCCCCTGGCTTCATCCCACACCATATCGAGCGCAGACGTGGGGTACGACAGTGTTTGGAACGCTGGGACGGCCCCGCTGTTCCGATACACCAAAACCATTGAGCTGGACAGCGTCACCGCCTTGAGCAACACGGGACCTGGAACAGTGCGGGTGGACATGAGTGTCGTCTTTGGAGCGCGCCCCACGTCGACGAACCAGAGCGGGACGGAGCTAACCACCAGTTTTGGTACCACTGTCGCGGGGCCTTCGGGGACAACAAGCAGAAGCGACACCGGAAATTTATTGTACTACGTCGCCCCGGTGTTTAAGGGCTACCGCACGGACCCTCGAGTTACGTCTCCGCCTGCCACCATGGAGGACATCAATCGTGGTATTAATACTGGTAACAACGCGTGGGACACGTCGTTCAGTGGCAACACGTCCTCTGGTTCCGGCAACACATCCAGCGCCGGGGTGCAGGGGCACACAGCAATTTCCTCATCCTACGACTGGTCTAACAGTAACACGTACTACAACATTGGCAGTTTTGAGAGCTCAGGTGCTTACACCACGTACACGGAGGACGGTGACGGCAATCCCACGGGAACCTACAAGTTTCCCTGCTTCGACTTTCCCACCTACGCGATAGGACGCTTTCAAAGCGCGGAGCTGCGTATGTACCAGTTTGACGGCACCAACTACAGTGGCAACGAAGGCGTCGATGGGGCTGAGGAAAGCTGGGTGTCCGAGGACGTAACACGCACGATCAATGGGGTGAGCGTCCCGTACACACGCTTCACGTGGTGGGGGTACGACGCCACGGCGGGTGCCACGCAAACAACCCGCGCACCGCAAAACAACGGCGTGGGTTCTCCCATTGGCTCGCGGGGCAACGGGTTTAATTTGTACGTGCGGGTTTAATTTGTACGTGCGGGTTTAAGCAATTCATATTTTTGTCTAGCGATAAACAAGAACCTGAAACATGCCGTTTACCTACGGAACTAATATTATTATTCAGTCGAACATTCCCATCGACACGCGAGATGTAAGCGCGAACATCAATGCGGAGGCGGCGGACTACACCTTTGTAGGACGCGTCGTGTACCAGACCGCAACAGCCGGTGGGCGCTCCGCGGGTCTGTACGTGTGCACAGACACGAGCACGACCCCTCCAACCTACCAAGAAGTGGGGGCCGAATCGTTCGCCTTTTTCAAAGACGCGATTGACGCTGGCAGTGGGACAACCCAGTCCCAGGTGCAGGTGGGGACCGGGCTTACGCTCGACACGAGTGGCAGCGTTCCGGTGCTAAACAGCGACCAGAAATGGAACGGCGCGACAGATGCCATTGCAAACATTGATCAGACCTTGGAAGACCTGGGTTTGCGCAATTCCGTGCACCTGGAAGTAAATGCGTCTGTCACAAACAACGAGGCCAACCCACCCACGATTACGAGCACAAGCGACGCGACGACCTCGCAACTGGTAGGTGGGTGGGACACGCGCCTGACTGACGCGCGCGGGTGGAATGGCACACTAGACGGCGTGACGGCTGCTGCCGCGCGATCGACGTTGGGATGTGTCGCTGACGATGCCAGCGAGCTGACCGACGCGCGCACCTGGAATGGCTCGGTGGAAAGCGAAAGCACCTTTAGTCAGGCGAACTATCGGTCCGCGATTGGGGCCGCCGCTGCTTCCGACCTGACGGCCCTGACGGGCACGCCTTCCAATGACGCTCGCATGCAGAACTCTCGAACGTGGGATGGAACGGTCGAAGATGAGAGCACCTTCAGCAAGGCCAACTATCGACTGGCGATTGGGGCGGTAGCTGCCAACGACAGCGCACTGAGCGATGCGCGCGCGTGGGATGGTACACTCGCAAGCGGCGTCAGCCAGAGCACTTGTCGATCAGCCATCGGAGCCGTCTCTTCCAGCGACAGCGCGTTGGCGGACGCGCGCGCGTGGAACGGCACTTTAAGTGGAGTGACGGCGGCGGACGCGCGCACGACGTTGGAGTGCGTCGCCTCCGACGACAGCGCACTGAGCGATGCGCGCGCGTGGGATGGTACACTCGCAAGCGGCGTCAGCCAGAGCACTTGTCGATCAGCCATCGGAGCCGTCTCTTCCAGCGACAGCGCGTTGGCGGACGCGCGCGCGTGGAACGGCACTTTAAGTGGAGTGACGGCGGCGGACGCGCGCACGACGTTGGAGTGCGTCGCCTCCGACGACAGCGCACTGAGCGATGCGCGCGCGTGGGATGGTACACTCGCAAGCGGCGTCAGCCAGAGCACTTGTCGAACAGCCATCGGAGCCATCTCTTCCAGCAACAGCGCGTTGGCGGACGCGCGCGCGTGGAATGGCACTTTAAGTGGGGTGACGGCTTCCGAAGCTCGATCTACAATTATTCCCGCGCACACCGACCTGCTCCTGGATCATGTTACCTGCGGCACGGCATCCACAACCGGCGGCTTTAATACACTTGCCCGCACGCCGCTCACGGTGCAGCACGACTACACACACAGCGGCACCACTTATATTGGCAACAACCACGGCGTGGGCATTTCTTTCAAATACAAGAGCAGCAGCTTAGGGGGTTCCAGTGTGGCCGAGCGGGCAACTCTCTCCGCGTTCAGACACGCCTACGATAGCGCAAGCGGTCACATCTACCACGGTATGAAAATGACATGCCAGGACGGTGTGACGCAAAAAACGCTTATCAAAGCGTTCCACACGCCAAACCAGACCACCTCCATGCCTGTGGTGGAACTGGGTCAGGACTCCGACGGTTTGCTCAAATGCGGAAAGATCAAGATGGACAACAGCACCACGGAATATGTCCTTGGGCCCGCGTGTCAAAAGGACGTGGATACGAGTGTCACAACCGGTTCCGCAAAGTTGATCACGAGTGACGCTGTGCACGCAGCCTTGTCAAATCATTACACACAAACATCCAGCGACGCGCGGTATGCGCCACTCAGTGGTTCAACCAACTACGCGCCACTCAGTGGTTCCACAAGCCAGTCTTTTTCGGTGAGCTCGCTAACCATCGCTGCGCAACTCATGCCATCCGTTGGAGACACTATCATTCTTGCGCCCGCGGGCTCTTCCGCAAGTGGCAATTCGGGAGAGGGGAAAATAAAGGCCAAGTGGCTCGAGCACACGACAATCACTTCTAGCGGTCAGACCACTGGGTACGGCGGTCTCTGCGTGTGTACTTTTACCGCAGGAGCTGACAGAACTAGCTCCTCGACAAGTTCGACTGGCATGATCAACGTGAATCAGACCTCGAGGACATTTATTCCATGGACCGCCGAATTGATCGACGACGAAGTCTTCCAGATCGATTCCAGCGACACTACGAAAATAAGAATCAAATCTGGGTACAGCGGCTGCTTCATGGTGTCGTTTACAATCCACGTGACCACCTTCAACACCAATACAAATTCCCAACGCGCCAATCCGTGCCTGTTTGTGTCAAAAAATGGAGGTGACGCTTTTGCCTGCGCCTTTGGATATGTTCGAAGCGTCTCGACAGGTGGGAACGTCTCATTCATCTGCACGTATCATCTAGCCCCCACCGCAATAAAGTTGGGCAACAACAATTACATCAAGATTGGTGGGATCTTTTGCAACGGCGGTGGATCAAATGCGGCATATGTTTGCCGATATTCCGAGGATTTCGGAGGAGTTTCCTACAATGGCGAAAGCAAAGTAACCGTGACGAAGTACAACTAAAAAGCTTTTTGTCTAGGTTTGAGTAAAACAATTATGCCAGATCCTAACAAGAGCGCCTCGCGCGTGCAGACTCGCAGCAGGCGAGACGCGTCGAAAACCCCTAAGGTCGGCGCGGCGCCCAAATTCATTGGCACGCAGAAATATGGCAGGGAATTCGTCTGCAAGGTCGACCACAACCAGATGACGAACGCGAAGCAGGGGCGCCGCAAGTTTAAGAGCAAGGCGGACAGCGTTGGCGGGTATGGCAGCGGCGTGCGGCGCCACAACAAGTCGTTTCCAACACAATCTGAGATGTACAAGGGTGGCATGGCCGGGCACGGGGGCAAGATAGCCATCGCAAAAAACCTAAGTCGTGGCTAGGCGTAGTTGATCGGTCGGAAGGGCTTTATCTTCTTCTTGTCGGACTCGCGCATCTTAAACTCCCCCATGATTGGTGTTTTCGACGCCTGATTTGGTTGCTTGGAGTGCTTCATGAGCATGCCCTGGCTGCTCCCGCTGAAGGGATAGAGTCCCGGCTGGTTGCCAGTGACAAGGGCATCGACGGCTGAGTCGACGGCAGACGTCATCGTGTTTTCCGCCTGGTAGAGGCCCTGGCTTTCGCGTTGATACACCTTAAGAGCTTTCATCAACTGACGACACTCAAGCCCCTCCATAAGCACGCCCGTCTGACCGCTGCTGCTTGGCGCTTCGTCCCCCTTGATTCCAAGCGTTCGACCGTAGATTTTCTTTGTCTGGTTGATGGTTTGCTGCGCCTTCTGAACGCTCATCTCGTCCAGGGCGCGCGATTTGTTCAACGTTCCGTTGTTGTAAAATTTGCCCAACTCAGCAAAGTCAGCCGCTCGAAAGAAGAAACGACAGGCGGAGACGTGGATGACGGGAACTAGTCCGCCGGACTTGGGCCCCTCGCCTGCGGTGGACTTGTCGTGCGCGTACCCCAACACGTTGCCCGTGTCCATGGCCTCCGCTAGTGAATCGACATAGTCCGCATAGGTAAAGCTTTTGATGCCACCATCTTCGTTTCGCAAGTCCTGGGTCTCGTCGTAGGTAAAGGTTTCCAAAGGCTCGGCCGGCGGTTTAACCTCTTTGGGTTGCAACACCTCAACCACCGCATTCGCCGGCCCTGAAAGTCCCGGTCCAGTTGGATCGTCGCCGCCGCCACCGCCGCCTCCGCCGCCGCCTCCACCGCCTCCGCCGCCGCCTCC
>ERZ802830.2033-NODE-2033-length-18672-cov-12.821_pt1 | contig 18672 bp, 15 predicted proteins | sample MGYA00345654_ERZ802830 | MGnify/ENA primary metagenome ERZ802830 (study PRJEB30503, sample SAMEA104212375) | marine metagenome | biome: Westerlies Biome; feature: [SRF] surface water layer (ENVO:00010504) within the epipelagic zone...; material: water...
TTTTTACTAGTCCAAAAGATATAAAAGGGACTTCAACGTTAACGTTCACCCATAAAGTTGGTGCAGATGACCAATGGCTATTTTTGCCATCTATTCAGCGAACAAAGCGTATTTCTTCAAGTAATAAGTCAGGGCCTTTTGTAGGAAGTGAATTCGCCTATGAAGACCTCTCATCTATCGAGTTAGAGAAAAACACATATAAATTCATAAAACAGGATGGAGACTTTTTATATATTGAACAAGATCCTGTGGATCCTAAATCAGGTTATAAAAAAAGAGTAGCCGTTTATAATAAAGCCAAAGGGTACCGTCTAGAAACTATTGAATTTTTCGATAGAAAAGGAGCGCTTTTAAAAACTTTGAAATATCTAGATTATAAAATTTACAAAAATAAATTTTGGAGAGCCAGTAAATTCGAAATGGTAAATCATCAAAGTAAAAAAGAAACACAATTATTTTTTCAAAATTATAATTTTGAAGTAAATCTAAAAGAAAGTGATTTTACTGAGATTGCTTTGCGAAGATCTTCTAACTAATTTAATTAGATAAACACAAAAAATAGCCCCATAAAAGGGGCTTTGTTTTTAGTAAGATGAACAAATCCAAGCTTATTATAGTTTTTATTTTTTTTAGTGGTATTTTTCTATTTGCTCAGAAGGACATAATCGACATCTCCACAGAATGGGAATTAAGTCGTGAAAGTCGCTATTTCTTCGATACTCCTCAGTTTGAAAATCAATTAAATTATTATCCATCTTTCGGTATTCAGCCAACATATAAATTTAAGTGGAATGAGGGCTATGAAAATTTTATTTTCTCTTTCTATTATAATTTGGATAGAGATAAAAATAGAACCTACTATGATTTAAGAGAGATGTATTACCAAAAGGCTAACAATAATTGGGAGCTAAATATAGGTTTTAAAAAAGTTTTTTGGGGCGTTACAGAAAGTTGTCATTTAGTGGATATTGTGAATCAAACAGATGCCCTAAAAAGTTTTGATGGGGAAGAAAAGTTAGGACAACCAATGATTCAGTTAAGTTGGTTTTTATCGGGAATTGGCTCCTTAGATTTATTCTACCTACCCTATCATCGTAAAAGAGGATTCCCTGGAGAAAAAGGAAGATTTCGATTTAATAACGTCCTCGATTCTGATGATATTGAATACGAAAGTGGAAGAGAAGAATTTAATACAGATTTTGCTGCTCGTTGGAAGCACTATTTTGGAGCTTTTGATATTGGTCTCTCCTATTTTACAGGAAACGGTCGAGAGCCGTATTTTAAGTTTGATGAAAAAAATAATATCCAAGCATATTACCCACTTATTGATCAATATGGGATAGACCTACAAATTACTGCAGGAGCATTATTATTGAAATTTGAATCAATTTATAGAACCGCAAAAGAACAGCAATTTTTTGCTATGGATGCAGGGTTTGAATTTACCTTCTCTAATGTTGATAATAATGGACTCGATATAGGAGTTTTAGCTGAGTATCTTTATGATGAACGTGGAGACTGGGCCCTTAGTGGACTACAAGATGATATTTTTTATGGAAGCAGATTGGCTTTTAATGATTCTCAGGATACTTCATTAATAGCCGGGGGTATTCATGATTTTGAAACCAGCTCCAACCTATTTACTCTGGAGGCAACACGTCGATTTAAAAATAATATGCTTGTCTCACTGGAGGGAAGAATTTTTAGTGGAGTTTCAGATAAGGAGCTATTCCTATTGTTTTTTAGACAGGATAGTTATTTTAGAATTTCGGTTTCTAAGTATTATTAAGAGTTAATAATTTATTAAGAACCTGAAAATTTAAACGGACATAAATTTAACAAATAAAATCATTAGTGATTAGTTATACTGGAGGGGAGTCCCTCCTTTTTTTTTAAATTTAATTTTTATTTGATTGAATTTCTTTTTCTATCGGTTTCATCCAAAAAAACTTTTCTAAGCCTCAAGTAATTTGGTGTTGCCTCAACATACTCATCGGATTGTATGTATTCTAATGCCTCTTCCAGAGAAAATTTAATCGGCGGAGCCAAGTTCACTTTTTCGTCACTTCCCGAAGCCCTTACATTAGACAGTTTTTTTGTTTTAGTCACATTTACCACCAAGTCATCAGGCCGGGAATTCTCACCTATTACTTGACCAGTGTAGACTTCTTCGTTGGGGTTAATAAAAAATTTTCCACGCTCTTGTAACTTATCCAAAGAGTAAGGAATTGCACTTCCTTTTTCCATAGAAATTAACGAGCCATTAGTTCTGCCAGGTATTTCGCCTTTAAATGGTTGAAATTCCATAAATCGGTGATTCATTATTCCTTGACCAGCGGTATTAGTCAATAATTGATTTCTCAGCCCTATAATTCCTCTAGATGGTATTATAAATTCACAAAGCATACGATCTCCTTTATTTTCTATACTAACCATTTCTCCCCTGCGGTTACTTACCATTTCAATAGCTCTTCCTGATAGGTTTTCTGGCAAATCAATGGTAAGGGTTTCAATTGGTTCGCATTTAACGCCATCGATTAGTTTGATAATCACTTGAGGTTGTCCTATTTGAAGCTCATAGCCTTCTCTTCGCATAGTTTCTATTAGAACAGACAGATGCATTACTCCACGGCCGAAAACTAAAAATTTATCGGCCGAACCTGTATCCTCAAGGCGTAATGCAAGATTTCGCTCTAGTTCTTGTTCTAAACGATCTTTAATATGTCGAGAAGTGACAAATTTACCATCCTTACCAAAAAACGGTGAGTCGTTAATGGTAAAAAGCATACTCATTGTCGGTTCATCAATTGCGATTGCAGGGAGCGCTTGCGGATCTATTGGATCAGCAATAGTGTCTCCAATATTAAAATCTTCTAAACCGATGACAGCACAAATATCTCCCGCCCTAACATGATCAACTTTTCTTCTTCCTAAACCATCAAAAACATTAAGTTCCTTAATTTTTGATTTTATTATTTTACCCTCACGATCTATCAAACAAACGTTCATATTGGATTTTAGAACACCTCGATTTAACCTTCCAATCGCTACCCTACCTGTGTAGGGGGAATAGTCTAAAGAAGTAACAAGCATTTGAGTATTTCCTTCTTTGATAACTGGAGAGGGAACGTGGTCAAGGACAGTATCTAAAAGTGGTCCGATGGAATCAGTAGGATTTTTCCAGTCCTCCCCCATCCAATTATTTTTAGCCGATCCATAAATAACTGGAAAGTCTAATTGCCATTCTTCAGCGCCTAAATCAAACATCAAATCAAAAACAGATTCGTGTACTTCCTCTGGGCGGCAATTCTCCTTGTCTACTTTATTAATGACTACCAATGGCTTTAATTTTAAATCCAAAGCCTTTTTCAACACAAAACGTGTTTGTGGCATAGGTCCCTCAAAAGCATCAACAAGTAAAATTGCAGCATCAGCCATATTTAAAACCCTTTCTACCTCACCTCCAAAATCTGCGTGACCAGGTGTATCAATAATATTAATTTTAACACCTTTGTAGTTTACAGATACATTTTTTGATAAAATGGTAATTCCTCTTTCCCTTTCAAGATCATTATTGTCCAAAATAAGCTCCCCCTTATTTTGATTATCGCGAAACAGTTGGCAATGGAACATGATCTTATCAACGAGAGTTGTTTTGCCGTGGTCGACATGAGCGATAATTGCAATATTTTTAACAGTGGACATTCATCAAAATTTAAGCGGCAAATATACTTTTATATCTCCAGCTTTAGCTTTTTAAATTTTAGTAATTATAATTTTAAGGACATTGGTTATTTAACCACAAAAGATAAAGTTTGAATTTATATATAATAACCAATCCATCTGTTAAAAAATTTTAAATTTGTTTGCAGTTAAAGAATTTAAACTATCTCAAATTCAAAAATACTTGTCACTGGAGGTCTTGGCTATATTGGCTCTCACACCTGTGTGGAACTAATCCAACAAGGTTTTGAGGTTATTATTGCAGATGACCTATCTAACTCCTCTCTAAGTGTATTGGAGGGAATTAAAAAAATTATTGGTCGACCGGTTACATTTGTTGAAATAGATTTAAAAGATAAAAATCGTGTCGCTAAATTATTTAAGCTCCATCCAGACATTTCAGGTGTAATTCATTTTGCAGCTTCTAAAGCAGTAGGGGAAAGTATTCTAAGACCCCTTGAATACTATGAAAACAATATAGTGCCATTGCTTAACCTCCTTCAAGAAATAAAAAAAAAGATAGTTAATTTTCCTTTTATTTTCAGTTCATCGTGCACGGTTTACGGACAAGCTGATCAATTGCCAATTGATGAGCTGACTCCTACCAAAAAAGCGGAATCACCCTATGGGAACACCAAACAAATAGGAGAAGAAATTCTATATGACGAGTCAATCGCGAATAAATGTTTACGAGTAGTATCTCTGAGATATTTTAACCCTATCGGAGCACATCCCTCTAATGAAATTGGAGAATTACCCTTTGGAAAACCGCAAAATCTAGTTCCATTTATTACTCAAACTGCTGCTGGTATTCAAAAAAAATTAAGTGTTTTCGGAGATGACTATCCCACTACAGACGGTACTTGCATACGTGATTATATTCATGTAGTTGATCTTGCAAAGGCTCACATAATTGGGCTTAAGCGAATGACCGTCAAAGATCAAAATAAGAATTTTGAGGTTTATAACTTGGGTACGGGTAGAGGAAACACAGTTTTGGAGGTGATTAAAACCTTTGAAAAAATTTCTAGTCTATCATTAAATTATGAAATTTCTACAAGAAGAAAAGGTGATATAATTAAAGCCTATGCAGATACTACAAAAGCCAATAAAGTTCTAGGATGGAAAGCTGAGCTGTCTCTTGAGGAAGCATTAATTTCAGCGTGGAGATGGGAGAAAAAAATCAGAAAACTATAAAATAAATACAATTGAAAATGAATTCTAGCTTTGAATTTTTAGATTACTTAATCTTTGGACTTTATGCACTAATGATTTTAGGAGTGGGTTTATGGGTTTCTCGAACAAAAGACGGAAAAGAAAAAAGTGCTGAAGACTATTTCTTAGCGGGTAAATCACTCCCTTGGTGGGTAATTGGTTCATCATTAATTGCCGCTAATATCTCTGCAGAGCAATTTATAGGTATGTCAGGTTCAGGTTTTGCATTAGGACTTGCAATTGCATCATACGAGTGGATGGCTGCCATCACCCTAATCATTGTAGGAAAATATTTTCTCCCTATTTTTATTGAGAAAGGACTCTACACTATTCCTGAATTTGTAGAAAAACGGTTTTCTTCAAATCTAAAAACGATCTTGGCCGTCTTTTGGATTAGTCTTTATGTTTTTGTCAATTTGGCATCCGTAATGTACTTGGGTGGTCTTGCTTTGGAGACTATAATCGGTGTCGACATGATCTATGCAGTCATAGGATTGGCTCTATTTGCTGCGGCATATTCATTGTATGGAGGGTTATCTGCTGTTGCTTGGACAGATATTATCCAGGTAGTTTTTTTGGTTTTAGGGGGCTTAGTAACTACCTATTTAGCCCTAAACACGGTTTCTCAAGGTGAGGGTGTATTAGAAGGATTTAAACAGATTTATAAAGCAGCTCCAGATCGTTTTGAAATGATTTTGGATAAGAGTAACCCTGAATACAACAACTTACCCGGAATTGGAGTACTCATTGGAGGTCTTTGGGTGGCAAATTTATATTATTGGGGATTCAATCAGTATATAATCCAAAGAACACTTGCTGCAAAATCCTTGAAAGAATCTCAGAAAGGGATTTTATTTGCCGCAGGTTTAAAGTTAATTATACCCCTAGTTGTTGTAATCCCAGGAATTTCAGCCTATGTGATTGTCAATGACCCTGAAATATTAGCAAGTCTTGGAGAGAATGGTATGCTTAATATGCCTGCTGAGGGCAAAGCTGACAAAGCTTATCCTTGGCTGATGCAGTTCCTTCCTGTTGGTCTTAAAGGTTTAGCTTTTGCTGCACTTGCTGCAGCAATCGTTTCCTCCTTGGCATCCATGCTCAACTCAACTTCCACGATTTTTACTATGGATATTTACAAGCAATTGATAGATAAAGAGGCAGATGACAAGAAAACAGTTAAGGTAGGGAGGGTATCTGCAGCTGTTGCTCTTATAATTGGAGCAACAATGGCTCCTCTTTTAGGTGGAATTGATCAGGCTTTCCAATTTATTCAAGAATATACAGGTATTGTAAGTCCCGGTATTTTGGCCGTTTTTTTGCTAGGCCTATTTTGGAAGAAAACTACCAACAAAGCTGCTATATGGGGTGCGTTGAGTTCCATCCCAATAGCAATGTTCCTAAAAGTTGGTGCTAAAGGATGGTTAGTTGACAGGTCTTTAGAATCTATTTTCCCTGTACTTCCGTGGATGGATCAAATGGGTTTAACAGCATTATTGACTATGGCAGTGATTATAGTTGTTAGTATTACAGAAAATAAAGGAGCTGAGGACTTGAAGGGTATTGATTTACCAAAAGGGATTTTCAAAACAACACCTACTTTCAATATTGGTGCATTTGCCACTATGATAATTCTTACAGTAATTTACTCCTTACTTTGGTAGCAAATAAATATTTTGATATAACCGTTCAGTCCCCGGGTAGAATTAATCTTATTGGAGAACACATCGATTACAATGGTGGTCATGTGCTTCCCGCTGCAATAAATCTCAACATCACAATTGGATTTAAAAAACAGGAAGGAAGTATTTGCGATATCAGCTCAAAAGCTAAAGGTAGTTTCAAACTTGATTTGGATCAACCACTTAAACCAAAAACTAGTGATCAATGGGGTAATTATGTTATTGGGGTAGTTGATGGAATCTTGAAATCAAGACCTCAAAAATTAAGTGCTTTTAATTGTGAAATAGAAAGTAACCTTCCAATTGGCTCTGGAATAAGTTCTTCTGCTGCATTAGAATGCGGAATTGCTTTTGGTTTAAATTCCCTGTTTAATTTGAATCTAAGCGATTTAGAGCTAATTAAAATCGCTCAGAAGGCAGAACATTATTTTGTAGGAACAAAATGCGGAATTATGGATCAATTTGCAGTAACCATGGGGCAGAAAAATAAACTTATTCTACTTAATTGTCAAACACTTAAATACCAACTTATAGAAGCTAACATTGATCCCTATAAAGTTGTTTTACTTAATACTAATGTCGAACACAAATTAGCCAGTAGCGAGTACAATACTAGACGAAAAGAGTGTGAAAAGGCAATGGAAATAATAAAATCAAAATATCCTGATTATCATCATTTAGCTGAGGTACCTATAGAGGTGATCAAAACTATTAAAAATGAATTGGATGAATTAGTCTTCAAAAGGGCAAGTTATGTCGTCGATGAAGAAAAAAGAACTATTCATGCTTCCGAAGTAATTCAAAATGGTAATCTCATTAAATTTGGTGAATTAATGTATGCCTCACATGAAGGTTTGTCAAATGAGTATGATGTTAGCTGCCAAGAACTTGACTTTTTAGTTGATTACTCCAAAAAGCATAATTCAGTTATAGGTTCGAGAATGATGGGAGGCGGTTTTGGTGGTTGTACCATCAATTTAATCCACGAAGATTATATTAAAACTTACATCGAATCTGTCACTAAAGCATATAAAAATCGATTTGGTTTGGAACTAAGTTCTATAGAGGCAGAAATCTCTAAGGGAGTCTCATTAGTCAACTAATAGATTACAAAAACAAAAAACTCCCATTAAAATGGGAGTTTTTTTGTAGTTATAAATTATGCTAATAGTTATTTAACAATCTTTATTTCAACTCTTCTCTGAAATTTTACCCTCCGGTTAGCTTTTCTTCCACCGGGAGTTGTATTGTCTGAAACAGGTCTAGTTTCACCATAAGCTGCAGTCTCTAATCTGGCATTACTTACACCTAGAGATAGCAGAGCGTCTTTTACACTAGCAGCTCTTTTTTCAGATAATTTCTGATTAAATCCTTTACTTCCATCACTTGATGCGTGACCTTCAATCATCAAAGTCGTATTGGGATATTCAGCCAAAATTGTATTCAACTCGCTCAATTTCATTTGTGAATCTTCTGATATATTACTGCTACTGGCATTAAATAGTAGCGTTGATTTTTCTCCTTGAAGGAAATCGATTAATTTTTGTGGAACAGCAGGACAACCATTGTTCGCAGCTTCACCTGATTCATTAGGGCAAGAATCATCTTTATCGGGGATACCATCTCCGTCAGAATCATCCCAAGGGCAACCATTGTTGGCAGCCTCACCTGGCTTTTGAGGACATTTATCAACGTTGTCTGCAACTCCATCCGCATCAGAATCGGGACAACCATTCATTGATGCTTCACCTGCAGCATTAGGGCAAGCATCATCTTTGTCAGCTATTCCATCTCCATCAGCATCTGGACAACCGTTTAATTCGGGAGTACCAGCTTCTTCAGGACAAGCATCTTTATTATCAGGAATTCCGTCTCCATCTGTATCAGGGCAACCTTCAAACTCTTTTAAACCTGGAACTTCAGGACAAATATCTTTTTTATCGGACACTCCGTCATTATCTGTGTCTTGAGCTCCAAAGACATAACTAAAACCAACCACATGTTGTAAGTGGTTATATGTAGCCTTTTCGCTTGACGAACGGTATGAAGTACTTGCATTTATAGCCCACTTATCAGAAATAAAATAATTTAAACCAACACCACCAAGTATGGTTCTTCCAGCACCAACGGAGGGGAACATTCCTTCTGCATCAGAATCTTTATTAAAATTTGAAAGACCATATCCTCCGAACAAATAAGGAAGGAAATCTCCTTCGACAAGATTATATTTTACAATAGCATCAAGGGATGAGAAATCAATATTTGTGTTTTTAATATCTAAAGAATTTAAACTGTATTGAGCACCTATAGAGAAACCATTTGTAATGTATCGTGATAGGCTAAGAGATGGAACTCCAAATCCTGTATCCGCATCAACTGCATCGTCTTGAATACTCACTAAATTTGCACCAATATTAATTGCCCATGGGCTATCAGAGGTTTGTGCAGCAGTAAATGAAAAACATGCGATTAATGCAATTAGAAAAAATATTTGTTTTTTCATTTTTAAAATTTTTTACTAATTTACGAAATATTTTAGTAAGTGAATATGTTTTGTAATTCTTAATAAATCTGAACTCATTCACACATCACATAATTTAATTGCTTTCTCTAAGGATTGGAGTGGATTAGAGCCAACCGGGATAAACTCTTGTGCTGTAAATCCATTAAATCCAGTTGCAACTATTGCCTTCATAATTGCTGGATAGAATAATTCTTGTGTTTGATCAATTTCATTTCTACCGGGAACACCAGCGGTGTGATAATGACCAATATAATGATTATTGTCAGTGATAGTTCTTATAATATCACCTTCACTAATTTGCATATGATATATGTCAAAAAGTAGTTTGAAATTATCAGATTCTATTTTACGACATAGTTCAATACCCCAATTGGAATTATCGCACATATAATCAGCGTGATCGACTTTAGAGTTAAGTAATTCCATTTGAATTATCACCCCTTTTTTTTCCGCATGACCGATGATTCTTTTTAAACCTTCAGCACAGTTGATCAATCCTGTTTCATCATTAATACCCCTTCTATTACCTGAAAAACAAATTAAGTTTTTAAAACCTGCATCGGCTACCATATCAATGTGTTTTATATAATTATCAACTAATGTATTATGGTATTGTTTATCATTCCATCCCTCAGTTAGACTAATTTCTGCTCCGTTACACATTGAAGAAATCAAATCATACTTTTTTAAAATATGCCACTGTTTAGGGCCAATTAAATCAATTCCCGTTATACCCATTGCCTTTATATTAACAGCAAATTCCTCCAGAGGGATTTGACTAAAACACCATTTACAAACAGAATGGTTTATTTTTCCTTTCATACTGAATTGATTTTTTTGTTTTTTATTTTCTTTGGCATTTATGTGGATTGAAGAAGTTAATGACAATCCAATTGAAGAAAATGAAATTTGCTTAATTACATTTCTCCTTTTATTTTTAAAATTTGAATTCATAACTCTACCTCACGTTACTTTTTTTAACAATATAATGTAGTAACTTATTTGATAATCTTTTTAAATATACTCCGATTCTTTCCTTTCCTCCAAATGAAACTTCCCATTTCTTTTGAGATGTGGCGCTAATTATTTTTTTTGCTAAAAAATCTACAGGTAATCCTCTAGAATTTGCTCGATCATACTGACCCAACGGAGTTCCGTCTCCAGTAAAAGAGTTTTTTGAAATAGAAGTGTTCACAAAACCAGGGCAAATAATAGTAACATAAATATCATCATTTTGATGCTCCATTCGCAATGCGTCAAAATATCCGTGCAAAGCGTGCTTGGCCGCTGCATATCCAGATCGATATGGTGAACTGTATTTACCCATCACACTGCTTACTACAACGAAACTTCCTCCTCCTTGTTCAATAAAATAAGGGAGAATAGCATTTGAAAGCGAAACGTGCCCGAGATAGTTAATTTCTATAAGTTTTTTATAAACTTCAAACTCTGTATCTATAATTAATGAACGCTGGCTTACTCCTGCGTTATTAATTAAAACATCAATAGTTCCAAAAAATTCATATGCTGATTTTACTAGTTTGGACATAGATTTAAAGTCGATTAAATCGAAAGGTAAAATTTTTATGTTTTCGGAATTACTGCATTCAGATTTGACCTGCTCTAATACATCAGCTCTTCGGGAGGATAAAATCAATTTTACACCGAAGTTGGAGTATTGTCTCGCTAGTTCAGCACCAATTCCAGATGAAGCTCCAGTGATCCACACTACTTTTGTTTTATTATTCATTAAGTTGTGCTTTTTTATTCCAGGCCTTCAATCGTTGAATTGCATTTAATTGAATATCTTTCCAAAAAAGATTGATGTCTGCAAAATGATAATTTTTTATAAAGGATAGGAATAATTTTCCTGGTATATCAGGAATTGAGGTCAATAAAAGGCCATCCTTAACTTTTACAGTTAAACTTTCTGGGTAAATATTTAAATCTTTGCTAAGTAAACCCTTATGTTCCCTTTTTAATGAATTTTTAGAGTTATCCCAGTTAATTGGATTAGTCGTTACTCCACCCGCATACCATTCAACATAATTTTTGGGAATCTTACCCATCTTAAATGAGTTCCAGCTTACAAATCCACCATATTCACCGGGCTTTGTCATTAATTGAATCGTTTTAAATTCATTTGGTAATATTCTTGCTCCAACTAAATAAGCTGCAACCAATTGATTTTTTAATGGTTTATCGTCAAAAAATATTTTGATTAATTCTTTTGCATGCATGCTTCCTTGGCTATGAGATGCGATAATGATTGGTTTTCCCTTGTTGAAGTTTTCTAAATAATATTGAAAAGCTCTCTTAACATCTTTGAAAGCGATATTCCATGCTTCAATTCCTTGATCTTTAAATGGTTCAAAAAATATTCTGTAATGGGCTTGCCGATAAAAAGGAACATATAAGTTTGCCGCTTTCGACCATGCAGAGGCTTGATACTTGACAGCAGTTTGGAGTACTTCATTCCTTACGTCCTCACTCCAAATATCAGCGTTCCAGTCTACTAACTTTCTATCTGTTAAAAGTGTAGGGTATATATAAAAAACGTCAGCTTTTTTTAAGATCGTGTCCTCGGATATATTTAGGGATTCAGGATAATGACCTGGTAAAATTGCCCAACTATTATTAGAAGAATAATTAGGGGTAGGTGGCAGATTATTTTCAGTAAAAAGAGCTGTTTTAAAACTTGTTTTACAAGCTGAAGCTAAAAATATTAATGTAAGTAAAAAAAGTTTTTTTGGTGACTTAAGTGTAATTAGGACATTAATAAATCGAAAATTTAAAAAATTTACCACTCTCTTTCTTTGTTCATTTTTTCCAAATTGTCCAGTTCCTCCTCTGGAATTACCTTTAAAAAAGAAGGATGCTGCTCAATAGCAAACTCTATCTTTTTTATTATTGATTCAATAGATTCTTTTTCGTAATCAATTTTCAAAGGTTTTTTTATTTCCATAGATTGGAGTATTCCTCGTTTTTTAATCCTAATCCCTTTTTTATCAAAAGATCTTCTGAATCCATCAATAACTATTGGAACAACAAGGGGTTTATATCGCTTAATTATATGAGCTGTTCCTTTTCTGAGGGGTTTAAAAGGAGTAGTTGTTCCTTGAGGAAAAGTAATAACCCAACCATCATCTAAAGCCAACCCAATGTTTGATATATCTCTCATTTTAACCTGACGATTAATATCTTGACCTTTTTCTCGCCATGTTCTATCTATAGATACTGAACCTGCGTAGGTCAAAATTCTAGGAAGAAAACCAGCTCGCATAGTTTCTCTTGCTGCAACAAAATAAATATTTAATTTAGGTCTCCACAAGTATCCAACATTTTTAATTGAATTAACTCTTCCACTCAGACTAGCATTAAAAACGTGAAACATAGCTACAACATCAGCAAAATAAGTTTGATGGTTTGAAACAAAAAGTACATTATTGTTAGGTAAATCTCTTATTACATCGGAACCTTCGATTTGAAGTTGATTAAAACCTCTGTATCTACGATGGGTTAGATATCCCATAAAACGAATAAGAAGCTTTTTTAAGAGCAAATAGTGACCAAAAGGATTTTTTTTTAGCATCTACACCATTAAATGACTCTAACAAATATAAACTATTTGGTAAGGGTATTTTGAATTATCATTTTTAATTCAGACAATATCATTGCTGTAGCTCCCCATATTATTTTTTTGTTGTATTTGTAGCATGGAACTTCAACTGATATTTTATTATAACTTAAAAGGCTCACTTTAGATACCTTCATTTTAAGTAAATCATTTAATGGAAATTCCATTATACTAGAAACCTCAGATATTTCAAGGATGAAATCTGGACGAAAAAAACCATAAGATAAATATGGAGTTACTAAAAAATTACTTGGCGGAACAAAAATTTTTGATAAAGGCATTACATATTGAACCTGACTTTTTTGGATTCCAACCTCCTCATTAGCCTCTCGTAAGGCGGTAGTCCATAAGTCACAGTCTTGATCCTCGTATTTACCACCTGGAAAACTAATTTGGTCAGAATGAATACCAATATTTTTATTACGCTTTATTAATACTAAGCTCATCTGACCGTCAGTAGATGGGTAAAAATGGATTAAAACCGCAGCTTCTTTAGTATTGATATTAATAGAGTTAATATTTATTAAATCACTAGCTCTGTTTGGAGGGGCTAAAAGTGTATGAGCTTTTGAGCCAGGTAGGTGGATTTCTTTTAAATTTGTTTTTAAACTCAAAAAAGTTTTTAATTCCATGAAATGTATTAGAATATTTTTTTTCTCTTTTATAATAATAATTAATTATGGGTGCCAACAATTACAAGAGAATAAAAGTGTAAAGTTAAAGGTTATTGAAAAAAAAGAATCTACAGTAAAAATTATACCTGAAAAGAAAAAATCAATCCAGCTTAATGATAAAAATGCTATTCCATTTTTATTTAAATATGGTAAAGAAAACAAAGAAGATAAAATCAGAATAATAACAAAGTTTGGAAATATCGATATTAAATTATTTGAAAAAACACCATACCATAGAGCAAACTTCATTTATTTAACGAAAAAAAAATATTTTGATGGAACCATGTTTCATCGAGTAGTGCCTGGGTTTATTATTCAGGGTGGGAACTCAGACAGTCGGAAGAGCATGAGCAAAAGACAAGAAATTGGACGCTATCTTCTACCGCCTGATACTAAAAAAGGGTATTCTCACCACAGAGGTGTGATATCGATGCCTAGCAGTGAGATTGATAATCCATATAAACTGGCATCACCTTACGAATTTTTTATTGTTCAACAGTCTCCGGGGGCATACCATTTGGATGGAAACTACACCGCATTTGGAAAAGTAATTGAAGGCATGAACGTAGTAGATAAAATAAGCGAAATAGAAATTGATAAAAGAGAAATGCCAATAAGTAATATCTATATTAAAACTATTATAATAGATTAATCATTAGTTTTATAGCTAATTTATTTATTATTTATGATAATAATTCAATTTTAAAATTAAATATAGAAAATTATTATTATATTTATTTTTTGATAATAAAAACTTATGACACTTACACAACTTAAGTACATGAATACTGTTGCAGAGTTCGGTAATTTTACAATTGCAGCTGAAAAATGTTGCGTTACTCAGCCAACACTAAGTATGCAAATTCAAAAACTGGAGGAAGAATTAGGTGTTAAAATTTTCAATAGATCCACTAAACCTATTATCCTGACAGACATCGGAGAGAAAATTATTATTCAGGCAAAGAAAATTACTCAAGAGGCTAGTAGAATGGATGACATTGTTTCTACAGAAAAAGGATTTATTGGCGGTGAGTTTAAATTGGGAATAATTCCGACAGTAATGCCAACTTTACTGCCTATGTTCCTAAATACATTTACCAAGAAATATCCAAAAGTAGACTTGAAAATTGAGGAGCTAACTACTGTAAATATAACTAAACTTATTAGAGAAGGGCATTTAGATGCTGGTATAGCTGCCACCCCATTAGGAATGGACACCATTATAGAGTTACCTCTTTACCATGAACCTTTTGTAGCATATATTCCAGATACAAACCCATTAAAATCTTTAGATCAAATTGAAATTGACGACCTAAACAGTTCCGATGTATTAGTTTTAGAAGACGGTCATTGTTTTAGAGATCATGTATTAAATTTATGTCAAATGAATTCATTTTCTAAGAATCGATTTGATCTTAAAAGCGGAAGTTTTGAAACATTAATCAAATTGGCTGACGAAGGATTAGGGATGACACTTCTGCCTTATTTAAATGCTGATTCACTAACCACGGAAAAAAAGAAAAATTTGAAGTTTTTCCCAGATCCTGCTCCAGCTAGGGAGGTGAGCCTGATACACTCCAATAGCAAGCTAAAGTTACCTGTTATAAATGTATTAAAATCGACAATATCAAGTATTATAAGAGGGGCAATTAAGTTTGATCATATAAAGGTAATAAGCCCACAGAAGGTTTAATCTATAAGATTCAATGATATATATAGCTCTGGCTGAGACTTACTGTAAGTAATAGCCCAATTGTAGAGTCTAATACCCTCTTGTTTTGATAAAACTGAAATCCCCTTTTTTAACTCCTTGCCAAAAAGTTTAGTGTCAAAACTTACTTTTCTTAAAACATTTTTATAAAAAAAGAATGCAGAAGAAGGGGTACTTTTGTAATTCATATTTAAATATATTTTTTTTAACCCAATCCAAATGTTGTAAAAATGTTAAAATCAATGGAAAATACATAAAAAGTTATTCACAATAAATATACACATGGAGGGTTTGCAGTATTTTATTTAAACCCTATATTTGCCCACCTGTTAAAATTGTAATAAAGTTTTTTCGGGGTGTAGCGTAGCCCGGTCATCGCGCCTGCTTTGGGAGCAGGAGGTCGCAGGTTCGAATCCTGCCACCCCGACTTAATTCTTCATATATCCGATAAATTTAGGGGAGTTAATTTTTAAAAGTTGAAATTAGCATAAAATCAAATCAATCCTCCTTGATACAAAAAAGAGCCTTAGCTGTTCTGTGATAAATTTTATTACCGATTACCAAAGGATGAGATAATGTTCGCGAGGTTCCGCTTTCACCCATATCATTTAAGCTTATAAATGCATTTTCGTCCCAGTCGGAAGCAGAAAGATCAAAAGTATAGGTCATCCCGTTTTCTAATGTAAAATATAATGTGAAGTTTACTGCAAAAGGATTGGCGTTAAAACACCTGAACCAACCATTTAGTTTTCCTCTTCTGTCTTCAGCTACATCAATTCCTCTAGAATTTCTAGTTCCAGATGGAATTAGCTTTCGCCAAATGGGATTACTATTATTATCAATATCTACCGGAACTTCCAAATATTCTACCGAATTAGAGCTAAGATTTACTCGTGCCACAGAATAAAATGGGCCTTTTACGCTTTGACCATTGGCAAGCCTTCCTTGGAAATTGTCGGGGTGAGTTTGAATTGTCAGAAAGTAGTAAAATTCACCCTTCATAAAATTACTGTAGAAATTAGGTATAACTTGAATATTTTGGTCATTTAAATCAACTTTAACTTGCTTGATGTATTTTTTTTTGTCTTCATCATACTTGGATAATGTTACATTTTCAGATAAGCTTATCTCTTTTATTCTTTCTCCAGTATTTGAATCTAAAACATACAGCTTACCTTCATATATCCATACAGTATGATCTTCGTTCCAAGTACTGTTATAGAAAAAATCTTTAGCAGGCAATTCAGAATCCCATATTGTAAAACCATTTTCAATATTAACCAATGAATATCCATAAGGCTTTTCAGGAACCTGATGTGCCGAACCTATACGAGCAACCATAACACCATAGTTTCCATCTTTTGTTTTTCCCATGATAGGGGTAGAATAATGACCAACAGCCGCATTTGATTTCCATAATACTTCACCGGTATCTTTATCTAAACCCACCAAATAATGCCAATTGGGATTATAACCTTCATTTGCCTCCTCAGAGGGTTCTGGCTCTACATTAACTAGAATATTTTTGTGTAGAATAGGCTCATACTGTTTATTAAAAGGAAAAACAATATCACCAAGTTTAGAAATAGGTATCCAGCTTCTTTCCCAAATTATATTACCATCTAAATCAAAGCAAACGATTTTTCCACTTGCGTTAATGAACCATACTTTTTTACCGTCGCTTACAGGAGTTGGAGAACTTGAGTTACTAAAACCATACATATAAAGAGATTCTGTAACACCTATTATTTCTTTCTGCCATACTTTTTCTCCAGTTATGGCATTATAACATAGTGCAAAAATATCAGTTCCTCTTTTAGTTATAGTATCATAAACAGGTCTCATTATTGAAAGAAAAAGTAAATCACCAACTCTTATAATGCCACTTTGACCTGTTTCTTCCAAAGGAACTTTCCATAAAATATTTTCATCCCGACGAACACTCCATTTTGTTACTTCTTTTTCCTTTTGTTCAGACCACCATTTATAATTTTCTCCTGCAGGTTGAAAACTTGGATTATTAATTGAGTTAATATCTTTACAACTAAAAACAGAAATGCAGAAGCACACTAAAATAATTTTAATGGTTGAAGACAAAAAAATAATTGTTCTTTTATAAAATATCCATTTCATTCTTTTCAATTTATAATCTCATTTAAAAATTCATCAATTAGCTCATTATAGATAACTAAAGACATCTCTAGATTCTAAAAGAAGATATTATTTAGGTTATCAAAAATTTGAGGAAGAGGTTTTGAAATATTACTTTTGAAGCCAATTAAAAAATATATTTAAACATCTTATAATATATTGAATTTACCATTAAGTTCATTTATTTATAGTTGGAAAATTGAAAGATCTCAACAGGTATTTTTATTTAAACGGTTTAAAGAAATGATGTTGGGGCCTTTGTATAATAAAAAGTATTACCAAGTAGGTTTGAATTTTGCTACCTAGTAAAGTTTTTAGATAAGTCTACTCAAAATATTCGGGATGTGGCGCAGTCTGGTAGCGCACACGCATGGGGTGCGTGGGGTCGCAGGTTCAAATCCTGTCATCCCGACTAAATTTAGTTATTAATAAGTCAGGTATAGCCAACCTTTTTTCACTTTACCTGTCTCTGGTACCTCTACAACATAATAATAAGATCCTGCAGGAAGAAGTTCTCCTGTTTTATCATAAGTGCCTGCCCAATCATTCTGATAATTAACTTTTCTAAATACAACTTGACCATATCTATTAAAGACCTTCACCATTGAACTGGGGTACTGTTCAAAGTTAATAATCTTCCAAGTAGATTCTGGACCATTTACCCCTGGTGTTAAGAGTGGAGATACAAATATTTGATTATCATCTGGGTCAGTACAACTTGGGTCACCATCATTATCTCTGTCTACAGGCACATCAAATACATCTAATGGGTTAGTCTCACACTTTTCTTCTATTTCGTCTGACCACCCATCTCCGTCATCATCCTCGTCATAACAGTTGCTGAGTCCGTCGTTATCAGTATCTATTGGATATAAAGTTTCGTTTAAGGGATCTGATCCACAGTTGATTTCCTCTTCATCTAGCCATCCATCATTATCATCATCTGTATCATTACAATTAGAAATTCCGTCATTATCAGTATCTAATGGTTTTATTGCTGAATCTAATGGGTCTGAATTACAATTTAACTCCTCCTGGTCTAACCATCCATCATTATCATCGTCAGTATCTTCACAATTAGAGATACCATCCAAATCAGTATCTATAGGTCTTATATTAGAGTCAAATGGATCTGAATTACAAACTATCTCTTCTTGATCAGACCATCCGTCATTATCGTCATCTGTATCAATACAGTCGGCTTGTCCATCATAGTCATTGTCCGAGGGGTAACTATCAATATCAAGTGGATCAGAACCACAATCACCTTCAATTTCATCTGTCCAATTATCATTGTCATCATCCAAATCACAAAGATTTCCGAGGGTGTCTCCATCAGTGTCTAATTGATTAGGATT
>ERZ802830.2034-NODE-2034-length-18671-cov-17.8175_pt1 | contig 18671 bp, 25 predicted proteins | sample MGYA00345654_ERZ802830 | MGnify/ENA primary metagenome ERZ802830 (study PRJEB30503, sample SAMEA104212375) | marine metagenome | biome: Westerlies Biome; feature: [SRF] surface water layer (ENVO:00010504) within the epipelagic zone...; material: water...
TGAATGCAGCAAACTCATAATTTGCCTAAGGTGAGTTCGATCCTCACAGGAAGCATGGACAGTATTATTACTGGACCTCTTGACCACAATAGACAATTATCATAGAATAACAAGGTAATCAAAAAGGACAATGACAATTTCTTCTAGGTTCAAAAAGGACATCAACACTCTTCAATGTGCTGTTGCAGGAGATTTCTATTTGGATGTAAAGAATCCAAAACTATACAAAAAGGTTCGTAAATTTTATGAAAATAGTGGGGTAGTTTTTTCAGGCGATCCACTTGATGACTATGATATCCTTCTTGATTATCTTGCATCTGATCTGAACACAGTAGCATGAAAGTTTTACTAGAACGTGGACCTTTTAGGTTTGTTGAAAAGGGCATCATTGAACTCAATGGTAAACCTGATTATAGATTACAGGAGCAAGACTACTACAATCGTAGGTGGTTTGATGTTTATCTGTTTGACAACCAGGCACAATGCCTTCTAGCAATGGAAGATGCAGAGTATCCTAAGTGGTTGACAGGTAAACCCTGCTATATACAAGACAGTGTGTCTTCCCCTTATTAAATGGAAAAGGATGCCATCAACCTAACTCTAATACATGAGTGGATGACGGTACATGATGCCAAACTTCTACTCCATGATTACTATATGAAAGTAAGATCTCATAAAAAGTATCATGGATGGAGTAATGTTCAGACTCATATGAATATGTTTTATGGACATCTTCAAAGAGATTCTGAAGTAAACTTAAGAGCAAGGATTGATCTCATTATGTCACGGATGGACTCTAACAGCACTGGTCGGGATACAACCCAATGAGTTTCTTGTTTCTCTAAAGAACAAGTGGCGTGCATGAATTGTATAAGCAGGATAGGATATCCTATCCTGTTTTTTTTTTTCTATATAGATGTAGATTTAAATTTAATTACCATGGCTGCAAAAGGAACTGCATCAAAGTCTGCAAATGGGGCTTCAATGTCTCAGTATGATGTTGAAGTTGAAAAAAGACTTCAAATTATTGAATCAAGATTGGCTGAGATTGAGGTTAAAATCTTTGAATTTAGCACTCATGAGCATGAGTCATCAGCAGAGTTAGATGATAACAAGAAGTTAGACGTGCTGTGGAAAATTGTAGAAATGATGGAACCTAATTTTGAAAAACTTGCTAAAAGTTTGGGATCTTGATATAATAACGTGTAGGTAACTGTACAACATGACACAATATGTAAAGAAAGCGTTAGTTCTTGGCGCTGGTGGATTTATTGGAAGTCACATGGTTGAGAGGCTTCGTAAGGAGGGATATTGGGTTAGGGGTGTAGATCTTAAGTATCCAGAGTTCTCTGAGACAGAAGCAAATGAGTTTGTTCAAGGTGATCTGCGTGATGTAGATTTTGTTCGTCGTGTCATCCAATATAAAGGTGAGCAGGGAAATTTTTATAATGATGTCCCTTATCGTTTGATTCGTCCCTTTGATGAGATCTATCAGTTTGCCGCTGATATGGGTGGTGCAGGATTTGTATTCACAGGTGAGAATGATGCAGACATCATGCATAACTCTGTGTCTATCAACCTGAATGTGTTGGAAGAGCAGCGTAAACTAAATGAGACCTTTGATGGTGTAGATAAAGAATGGACTGAATGTAATCGTCCTGCATTGGAACAACCTACAAAGATCTTCTACTCTGGTTCAGCATGTATGTACCCAGAGCACAATCAACTTGATCCAGATAATCCAGATTGCCGTGAAGAATCAGCATACCCAGCAAACCCAGACTCAGAATATGGATGGGAAAAACTTTTCTCTGAGCGCTTGTACCTTGCGTATAATCGTAATTATGGCATTCCTGTTAGGATTGCTAGATATCACAACATTTTTGGTCCAAAGGGGACCTGGGATGGTGGAAGAGAAAAAGCACCTGCAGCAATTTGTAGAAAAGTAGCAAACCTTCCTGATGTTGGTGGTGCTATTGAGGTTTGGGGTGATGGTCTGCAGACTCGTTCATTCTTGTATATTGATGAATGCGTTGAAGCAACTAAAAGACTGATGGATTCTGACTTCATTGGACCAGTTAATATTGGTTCTGAAGAGATGGTTTCTATTAATGAACTAGTAGAAATTGCTGCAAAGGTTTCTGGTAAGATTGTTAAGAAGATGTATAAACTTGATGCACCACTAGGTGTAAGAGGAAGAAATTCTTCTAATGATCTTATTAGAGAAAAACTTGGATGGGACTATGAGCAAACACTTGAAGAAGGTATTAGAAAAACATATCTCTGGATTCAGGAGCAGATTAATTTGTGAAGTATAAGGGTATTATTTTAGCTGGTGGAAATGGGACAAGATTATATCCTTGCTCTTCTGTTGTATCAAAACAACTTTTGAATGTGTATGATAAACCATTGATCTATTACCCCTTAAGCACTTTAATGATTGCTGGTATTAAAGATATTTTAATTATCAGCACTCCAGATCAAATTGACCAGTTTAAAAAATTGTTTGCTGATGGATCACATCTCGGCATATCAATTTCATACAAGACTCAAGACAAACCTAATGGGTTACCTGAGGCATTCATACTTGCTGAAGATTACATTGGGGATGATAATGTTTGTATGATTCTTGGTGACAATATTATTTTTGGTAATGACCTAGACAACATTCTTAAAGAATCACAAAAGGATAAAGGTTCTACTATCCTATCCTATCCTGTTCGTGATCCTGAGAGATTTGGTGTAATTGAATTTGAGAACTTTGATCAAGGAAGAGTCTTATCAATTGAAGAAAAACCTGAGAATCCAAAATCAAACAGGGCATTAATTGGTATATACTTTTTTGATAATAAGTGTATTGATTATGCGAAATCCATCTCTCCATCTAAGAGAGGTGAATTAGAAATAATTGATGTGATTAAGAAATATCTTGATCAAGACAATCTTAATGTTAAAAACCTTACAAGGACAATGACATGGATTGATGCAGGAACATTTGATTCTCTTCTTCTTGCATCAAATTTTGTATCTAATCATGAGAAAATCCAATCTTATAAAATATCTTGTCCAGAAGAGGTTGCTTACAAGAATAAATGGATTAATGGAAAACAACTTCTTTCCCTATCTGAAAAATGTATGAAGAGTGGGTATGGAAAGTATCTTAAAAGTATTATAGAAAATTATTAATCTATTATGACAAATCAAATTAAAAGTTATTTGACTGAGCAAACAAGGGAATGTAAATTTGAAACTCCTGTAGAAATTTATTATTCACAATCATGCCAGGATTTATTTGTTTTAGGTGTCCTGAACAATAAAGAAAATGGTTCTTACTTAGAATTGGGGTGTAGTGATCCTGTTGAATCAAACAATACATACCTTCTTGAAAGTAAATTTAATTGGACAGGTATTTCAATTGATATTGATACTACAAAGATTGACATCTTTAATAAAGAAAGATCCAATGCAGGTGTTGCTCAAGATGCATCAACAGTGGATTTTGATGACTTGCTTAGTCAGTATGATGATAATCACGTAGATTATTTGCAGATTGATATTGATAATTTACAAGCTACACATAGTGTTCTTGATGGTATTGATTTTGATAAATTTGATTTTTCAGTAATTACATTTGAACATGATCTTTATAGGAATGGAATTGCTTTGAAGATGAGAATGAAAACATTAATGAATGAAAAAGGTTATGTTCTTGTAAGTGAAGATGTTTGCAACACATCATTAGAGTATCCATATGAAGATTGGTATGTAAATCCAAAGTACGTAAAAGAAGAAGATTGGAAAAAATATGAATGTAAAACTAAACTAGATACTAATATATTCTTTGGATGATATGAAACATTTAGCATTGTTGTTTTGTTCTATTAGACCAGAACAACTCAGTGAAGAGGTTTGTGATTACAGGGAAGAAGAATATTATAAATCTCTTTTACAATTCCAAAGGATAATCCCTAATTCCTTTGACACTATTGTATGTGAAAACACAGTCAATAGTCTTGATGCCTACAAGAATAAAGATTTAAGCAGTCTTTTATCTAAAACCAATCTCATAATGGTTGGTAAAGAAAACAATGTAGGTTCTCAAAACAAAGGAATGGGCGAGTTAATACAACTCAAAGTTGCTTTGGATAGCATTGATACTACAAAGTATCAAAACATATCCTATGTAACAGCAAGACGTTTTTACACATGTCCCTATGTCTTTGAAAGAACAGAGACTATGACAAAGAATGCATTACTATCTAATCCAGATTTTGTATTTTTTGATGGAAGGGTTTTGGAATCATATAAACAAAATTGTTTCAATGATATGTTCTTTTCTATGAGAAGTGATATAATGAAACAGTATGCTGATTATAGTATTAACAAGATGCAGGATAACATTGCCAATTCTGTAGGATCTGAGTATAATCTATACAACTTTGTCTCTGAAAATAACCTTGACTATGAATGGCTAGAGTGGTTGGGCATTGTAAGAAATGCTTGGGACATTGATGGAAATAAAAATAATTTAAATAACTATCACATTTGTTAAACATTATGAAAATTAGAGATTCAGTTCTTCCAGTCCTTCGTCCAGTTGGTGGTGAAGAAGAAGTCAATGCAATTAGAGAATGTATTGAGAGTGGATGGTGGGGCAAAGGACCTAAAGTAGCAGAGTTTGAAAAAAAGTTTGCTGAAATGGTAGGGGCAAAATATGCTGTTGCTGTTAATAGTGCTACTAGTGGTCAAGATCTTGTTCTCAAGGCACTTGATATTAAAGACTGTGACATCATCAATCCAACTATCTCATTTATGACAACTGCAGTTGTTCCACTTTGGAATAATTGTACCTCTAACATTGTTGATGTGTTGGAAGATACTATGTGCTTGGATCCTGAAGATGTGAGGAGGAGTTTAAAACCAAATACTAAAGCACTCATTGCTGTAAATCAGGCTGGTGTCCCTGCTCCTATTGATGAGATTAGAGAGTTTTATGATGGATTGATTATTGAAGACTGTGCTCATAGTTGCTACACTCCAGGTGCTGGGATGAAGGGTGATGTTGCTGTATGGTCTTTCCAGGCAGTAAAAACAATGCCATGTGGTGATGGTGGAATGATTACTACCAATGATAAAGAACTTTATGAGAAACTAATTCCTTTGACTTGGTTGGGTATCACCAGCACATATTCAAGAGTAAAGAAAGATGATGGTCTTACAGGAAAACCTGGATATTCATGGGACTATGAAGTAGATGTTCTAGGATATAAGTGCTATATGATTGATCTTCAGGCTGCAATTTGCTTGGAACAGATGAAGAAACTACCTAAGCATCTTGAATGGCGCAGACACATTCAGAAGTCATACAATGAGCAACTGGGTGGCTTAATTAGACCACCAGAATGGTCAGAAACATGCCAATACTATTGCGCTAGAGTCCCATCTATTGAGCGTGATAATATGATTGACTATCTTGCGGATAAAAAGATTCATACAAGTGTTCATTTCAAACCTCTTCACAAGTATGATATTGTTAAACAAGATAGAGATTATCCTGTTGCAGATCGTGAGTGGAAAAAACTTCTCAGTCTTCCCTGTCATCCAGGTATGAGTCAAGAAGATATTGATTATGTAATCTACTGGGTAAAGGAATACTATAAAGAAAAAGATATCACATCTTATGATGGGAAGACAACCATCTATCATGGTGTAGCAGTGGTTGAGGATTGATATGTACCTAGAACAATATAAAATTCAAGGAACTATTAATCATGACCAAAACCCATGCTTTAATAATCCAAACACTTTTCCAAATTTTCAAGAGAAGTTGGAGGAGTTTAAATCACTCCTCAAAGTTCTAGTTGCTGCAGGTGAGTCAAAGACTTTTTATAAGTTTGGTGATGGTGATTACTTTTTTTTAAAAAAACAATCTGTTGGAAGCGCAACTCCAGGAAGAAGAGCACTCAGTAAAGGATATGATGAAATCAATCATGAGCAATTTGTAAAAGGTGTAAGGCAATGTGATTATTACACATGTGAGATTTATCCTGAAAACATTTCAAAATTTCAAGAAGTTATTCCTGGCACATCAATTGATTATCCTGCAGAGTATGGATATGGATTAGTATCTAATAAGTGGATTCTTGAAACATTTGCTGGGAAGATTGGATTGATTGGTGCAGACAGCAAATTACACATCACCAGAAATATCTTAGAAGCTCCACAGTATCAAGATTATCTTGGACTTGAAAAATTTGAGGATTATGTTTCTCTTCCTCAAAGATTTGCTTGTGATGATTTGGATGAAACTGAAAGGATGGTAGGTGAGCAACTAAAATATACATCATCTAAGATATTTTTGATGGGTATGGGACATGTTAAGTCTGGTCTTATATATAGACTGAAGAAATATACAGATGCAGTATTTCTTGATGTTGGATCTGCAATTGATGCAATTGCTGGTGTAATTGATATTGACCGCCCATACTTTGGTGACTGGACTAATTATCAAATTGATGAAGAAGAACTATATGCAGGTGTTGACTACTTGCAGTATAATAGAAAAGGAAAACACATTCTACTTGAGAGGGAAAACTGATGGTATTTTTTGATAGTGATAGGTGGTATGCTGATGGTGGAGATTTAAAGTTACGCTATAATTATTCCTTAAATTCAGACTCTATAGTTGTTGATTTGGGTGGATATAAAGGTGACTTTGCTGATATTATTCATACAAAATTCAATTCTAATGTTTATGTATTTGAACCCTTTAAAGAATTTTATAATGTAATAGAAGAAAGATTTAACTCTAATGAAAAAATTAGAGTATTTAATTATGGAATTTCTGATAAAACATCGGCCGAGGAGTTTCATTTTTCTAATGATGGTTCGTCTTTAGCAGCTGTTCAAAGATTCAGTAAAGAAGATAATAAAGCAGTAAGTATAGTAGAAGTAAGATCATTTAAAGAAGTATATGAAGAACTTAATTTTGATACTATTGATCTATTAAAGATTAATGTGGAAGGTTCTGAGTATGAAATTCTTGAAAATATTTTTGAGAATAATTATGTAACTAAAATCAAAAACTTTCAAATACAATTTCATCCAGAACCTCCAGGTGCCGAAGAAGCATATAAAAGATTAACTGAGGTATTATCTGAGACTCATAATCGGGATTTGTATTATTCTTGGTGTTGGGAAAACTGGAGTCTTAAATAAAATGAATAGGATAAAAGATTATAGTGAACTCAAATTAAGATTGATAGATTGGTTAATAGATTATGTTATCAAATATGATATTAAATCTTTAATCATAGGAGTATCTGGTGGAATTGATTCTGCTGTAGTCTCCACTCTTTGTGCTGAGACTGGACTACCTACTTATGTTTTAGGTATGCCTATTCATCAAAAGGAGGATCAAGAGAATCTATCAGATACGCATCTTGATTGGTTAGAACAAAAATATCCCAATGTAACCAGACTCAAGTACGACTTATCAAATACCTTTGATACATTTGTATCCTCTATGAATGGATATAACAACAATAAACTTGCCCTTGCAAACTCTAGATCTCGTCTAAGGATGGTGACTCTGTATCAGGTTGCTGGATCTGTGAGAGGTATTGTAGTGGGAACAGGAAATAAAGTTGAAGATTATGGCGTTGGATTCTACACTAAATATGGTGACGGAGGAGTTGATATTGCTCCTATTGCTGATCTTTATAAAACTGAAGTATGGGAACTTGGAAAATTCTTGGGAGTTGACTCAAGGATTGTTGAAGCAAAACCAACTGATGGATTATGGGATGATGGTAGAAATGATGAAGACCAGCTAGGCGCATCCTATGCAGACTTAGAGTATGCTATGGAGCATGGCACTGGACCTGCTGTTAGAGTTTTACATGACTTTAATACGCAGAACAAACATAAGATGGAACCAATCCCAACATTTAAGTTATGAATTTTGAGATTTTAGATTTTCCATGGAGTCATGGATATTCTGAAAATTTTGTAGATGACCAGTTTGCAAAACAAATGAGTAATGATTTTCCAGAATGGGATTCTCCTGTATGGGAACAATCCGGAAAAGTATTTGATACTGAGTATGGATACAAAAAGATGCTGACAGATCAATCGGTCATGTTATCATCTATATCTAAGTTTATTGATCAACTTAAGACAAAAGAATTTATCTCTAAGTTAAGTGAAGCAACTGGCATTGCAGATTTAATATTTGACGATGAATTATATGGTGGTGGATTGCTGATTCATCCCATTGGTAGTCACCTTACTACTCACATAGATTTTAATTTTAACGATGATATAAAATTATATCGCGCAGTTAATCTATTATATTACATGAGCACTGATTGTGAGGGAGGAGATTTTGAAATGTATGACTCTAATTTAGAGAAACAAAAATCTATTTCTCCAAAATTAAACACATGCATCTTCTTTGCAACTAATAATAAAACATATCATGGTGTTGGTGAAGTTGTTGGTGGATTTAGAAGATTGCTTTCACTATGGTATTATACTAAAGAACCAACTAAAGATTTATCAGAGCAACCGCATCGAACACTTTGGGTAAAATGACAGTAACTATTCAAGAAGTAAAAAAATATTGGAATGATCTTCCATGTAATGTTCGACATTCCAGTAAAGAGATTGGAACACTAGAATACTTTAACGAAGTATCGAATAAGAAGTTTTTTGTTGAACCACACATTCTTAACTTTACAGACTTTACTTCCTGGGAGGGAAAGAAAGTTCTTGAGGTTGGTTGTGGTCTTGCAACTGCTGGCATTGAGTTCGTTAATGCTGGAGCAGATTATACTGGAGTTGAGTTGTCTGAAGAGAGTCTTGCTCTTGCCAGACAACGGTTTGATGTTTCTTATAGGACTGCAAGATTTTATTCTGGCAATGCAGAGGAACTTTCTTCGTTTGTTCCTGTAGAAACTTACGATTTAATTTACTCCTTTGGTGTGATTCATCATAGTCCTTATCCAGAAAGAATTCTTTCTGAGATTAAAAAGTATATGAATGAAAATAGTACTCTCAAGATTATGCTATATGCAAAGGAATCTTGGAAGAACTACATGATTGAATCTGGACTAGATCAACCAGAGGCACAGTATGGTTGTCCGATTGCGAATACATATACTAAGCAAGATGTGATAGAATTACTTGATGGATATGAAGTTCTTTCTATTGACCAAGATCATATCTTCCCATACAAAGTGGAACCTTATAAGAGGGGTGAGTATGTAAAACAACCTTGGTTTGCTGAAATGCCATCTAAAATGCTTAGAACTTTGGAAAAAAATCTTGGTTGGCATTTACTTATTACTGCGAAACTAAAATGAAAATTGGAATTATTGGTGCGGGTAGATTGGGAATTTGTTTTGCATTACTTTGCGAACAAGCAGGATACGATGTTCTTGTTTCTGACATAAGGGAAGACTACGTAAATGATCTAAACCAGAAGAAGATCACAACTAATGAACCTGAGGTAGAAGATCTACTCAGAGTATCGAAGAATTTTAAAGCAACAACTAATAACAAAGAAGTAATTGATGAGTGTGATCTCATCTATACTCTTGTACAAACTCCATCTAATCGCGATGGGTCATATGATGTATCTACTGTGTGGCAGGTTGTATCAGAGTTTAGTGATATAAAGAGTAGAAAGTATCTGGTAATTGGTTGTACTACCAACCCTGGTGATTGTGATCAATTTGCTTCACAACTTCCTAGTAATGTGAAGATAATGTATAACCCTGAGTTTATTGCACAGGGTAGTATTGTGAGTGATCTCAGGAAGGCTGATATGGTTCTTCTTGGCATTGATCAAACTATGGAGAATGATAGAACTGTAAAAGATATCAAGGATCTTTATAAGAAGATTCAAATCAACAGAGCAATTGTTTGTACTATGAGTACAAAGTCTGCAGAGATCACTAAGATTGCAGTCAATTGTTTCCTTACAACTAAGATCAGTTACGCCAATATGTTAGGTGATGTTCTACACAAGGCAGGATGTGGTGATGAAGTTACCGCAGTCCTAAGTGCTGTTGGATGTGATAGTCGTATCGGTAAGAAATATCTTGGTTGGGGTGTAGGTTATGGTGGTCCATGTCTCCCTAGAGATAACAGAGCCTTCGCACACTTCGCTAAAGGTGTAGGACTGGAGTACAATCTAGGTTATGTGACAGATGGTTTCAATAACGAACATGCAAAGATCGTGTGTGATTATTGGGATATAATGAACTCACACAAACTCCCATACTACTTTGAGTATATTACTTATAAGAGGGGAACTGATATTCTCACAGAGAGTCAACAGTATCGTTTGGCATTAGATCTTCTAGACAGAGGACATAAGGTCTACATTCAAAATGACAGAAGAGTAACACCTCAAGTATCTGAATACCTTGACGAGACCTATGGTGACATGGTAAGATTAGTGGATAATAAGTTCAACATCACTGAAGATATTTTTGTTGTAAACCTATGATTACTTTTTCTCAACTTGGAAAGTATGGAAGATTGGGTAACCAATTTTTTCAATATGCTGCATTAAAAGGTCTCTCTGTTAAAAATGGTTATGATATTGCTTTGATGAGTGATTTAAATAATGCAAGTTGGCATGGTCAAAAATGCCTCCTTTCTAATTTTAATATCAGTCATCCTACTGTTAATAGTATTTCATCATATCAAAGATATAATCAATCTGGTTTGTCTTGTGACTTTGATAAAAATTTTTTTGATCTAAAAGATAATGTTGATCTATTTGGATTTTTTCAAAATTTAAATTACTTTCATTTTTGTGAGGATAAAATTAAAGAGTCCTTCAAAATAAAATCTGAAATTAGAAAAAAATGTGACGAATATTTGGAAAGGTTTGATGGTCCTGTTGTTTCCATTCATGTGAGAAGAGGTGATGCTATAGGGCAATCTAATCCAGAGGTAATTGATAACTTTATTTCTAAGGCTGTAAAATATTTTAATAATGAGATAACTTTTTTAGTTTTTACAGGTGGGTCTAGATCTGATGGAAATGATAATAGTGTTGATATTGACTACTTAAAGGATAATTTTCAAGGTAATAATATTTTTTATAGTGAAACAAATGATACAATGATGGATCTATGCTTAATGACAAAATGTGATCATAATATAGTTGCGCATGATAGCACATTCAGTTGGTGGGCTGCATACCTTAACGAAAATAATGGTAGAACTGTTATTTGTCCAAAATATTGGAGAAGTCTTGAGCAAGGTGAATTTGATCAACAAGGTAATGAACTTACTTATCACAAACAAAATTTTTATCCAGATGATTGGATTGTATTATGATTAAAAACATTATGGATCTCTATGTACAACTGAAGGGTGGTCTTGGCAATCAAATGTTTCAATATGCAAAAGGATTGTCTGTCCTTGAGCAATCCCCACAATATACAAACTTAATTCTTGATTGTAGTTTCTATGATGGACAGGAAAGAAAAATTATCAAGAATGGTCTTACTGGGAGGAACTTTGATCTTGATATCTTTGACCTCAAGTATAACCGCTGTGAGGATGTACCACCAGGTGGACACATGCTTGAGGGATGGTTTCAAAGTATTGAAGAATTTGATAATGTAATTGATGAAGTAAAAGAAAATTTTAAATTTGCAAATAAGTTTCCTGATAATATTCAAAACCTTTGTGAAGAAATAAAATCAAAAGAGAATAGTGTTTCTGTTCATATAAGAAGAGGAGATTTTGTTTCTAATCCAACTGCTGCAGCATTTAATGCTCAATTGGGTTTTCCTTACTATAGTGAGGCAATGAATATTCTTGAGAAGAATAATAAATCAATTCATTATTATATTTTTTCTGAAGATATTGATTGGTGTAAAGAGAACCTACATAATATTACATCATATCCAATGACTTTTGTGGATGATTCTTATTGTGGTGATAGGGATTCTGGGCATTTTTATCTTATGCAATCTTGCAATAATCACATCATTGCAAACAGCACTTATAGTTGGTGGGCTGCATTCTTAGCCAATTCAAAAACAACTATTGGACCAAAGAAATGGACAAAAGAAATGAATGGATCTGATATTATGTTAGATGATTGGATAATCATATGAGACTTCATGTAATTGGGGACAGTCATACTGGAGCATTTACAACTATAGGGGCAGTACATATCTCTGCCCCTTCACAATTTACAAGCCCATCACCTGACGAAGCACTTATTCTTACAAGTGTTGAGTCAGGTATTTTTATACACTATCTTGGTTCAATGACAGCGTATGGAGTGGGGAGAGATAAACTTTCTGCTTTCAATCTTAATGATTACTATGTAAAACCAAATGATAATGTATGTTATGTCTTTGGTGAAATTGATTGTAGGTGTAATGTCCATAAACATATAGACCAAACTGTTAGTTATCAAGACAATATTAACTATTTGATTGATGAGTATGTAGATACAATAAAATTAAATCATGAAAAATTTGATTTAGGTAAATCAATAGTATATAATGTAGTGCCTACTGCAAAATATAATAGTGTATCACATTGGGACCATGGAAATAATCCATATCTAGGAAGTGACGAGGAAAGAAAATATTACACTCTTTACTTCAATCAAAGACTCAAATCAAAGTGTAAACAATTTGGAATTCATTTCTTTGATGTGTATGATAAATTTATTTCTGATGATGGATTTATGAAAGAGGATATATCACATGATGGATTGCATGTTGATCCACAATCAAATTTAGTTAAGGACATACTTTCAACTTATATGGAGAAGTTATGATTAATTTATGGTATGAAAATTCTTATTGGAATCATACAGGTGGTAGAGTTAGTGGTCCAGAGAAAGTTGTAAAGAATACTGTTGAATCATTGATTCAAGAGGGGATTGAATTTTCAGTTAATGAAGATGTTCATCCATATAATTTTTTAATACAATACCAACACCTAAGTGCTCATAAAAAACATGAACTCTTGGATCATGATAGTTGTGTCATTGGACCACAGATTTGGTTGTTTCAGGATGATGTATTAGGTAAATTTTTGGTAGAAAATCCCCAATTTTATAAAGCATTGATAGCACCATCTGATTGGGTTAAGAACAAATTTGTAACGAAGGTTGGATTACCATCAGAGAAAGTTGCTGTCTGGCCTGTTGGCATTGAGGATTTATCTAATTATGATAAGAAAGTTGGTGAAGTTGAATGTTTGATTTACTTTAAATCAAGATCACCTGATCAATTAAATCAGGTACAAACTTTTTTAGACTCTAAAAATATTACTCATCAAGTCATCCAATATGGTAATTATTCTGAGGAACAATTTATTGACCAAGTAAAATCTTCAAAGTTTTGTTTTATACTTGATGATACAGAGAGTCAGGGAATTGCAATTCAAGAAATTATGTCAACCAATACACCATTGTTAGTGTGGGATGTAAAGGAATGGAACTATTTGGGAGAACAATTCAAAGTTCCTGCCACATCAGTTCCATATTGGTCAGATAAATGTGGTGAAATATTTTATGATGCTCATGAGATGGAGTTTGTATTTGAGAAGTTTTATGCTAATATAGATAACTATAATCCAAAGAGTTTGATTGATTCTGAACTTTCTTATGGTGTCACAGTAAAAAAATTGATTGGAGTTTTTAAATGAAAAATGAGGATTGGGGTTGTACACCTCAGCATACAATTGATCCGTATGTTCAGGTTTGTACTGAAGCAGTAGAAAATGAATCTACCTTCAGTAAATTCAAAAAAGATCCAAGATATACTCCAATTCTGGAGCATGTAAGTCCAGAACAAGGAAACAAATATATTGATGGCATCTCTCAATACGATATTGATGAAGAATTAATTAATAAATTTAAAGAAAATGATACTGTAGGTGGATCATCTTTAGTAAATTATGACAAACCATATGGTAGTATCTCTCCATCTACTCTAAGATACATTAAGAATTCACTTGACATCTCTTACTTTTATGGAGAAGGTGAACTTAATAAGATTGTAGAAATTGGTGGTGGATATGGTGGACTATGTAAGTCAATCAGTTGCCTTTGTGACTTTGATCAGTATCACATCTATGATATTGACTCTGCTTCAAAGTTACAACAAAAATATCTTTCTCAATTCAACATGGATAATGTAGTTTTCCATACTGAGATTGATGAGATTAAAGATGTTGATCTTGTAGTTAGTAACTATGCTTACTCAGAATTGAATGGTGATTTGCAGGAACAATATTATGAGAAAGTAATTAAGAATGCAAAGAAAGTTTATATGATCCTGAATAAGGGTGAAGTTGATAGAGAAGTTTTTCTAGAGAGAGCAAAGAAAGATTTTAAAGTAAGAGTAGAACAAGTTCTTGATTTCTGGCCACCTAATGGTTATCTGTTCTATACAACTATGACTAGAAAATGAAAATCTGTATTCTTACCATTGCTACAAACAAATATCTTCAGTTTGTAGAAAAATTATATGAAGACATTTCTGAAAAGTTTTGTCCAGGATCTGAAATTAATTGTCTTTTATTTACTGATCATGAGATAGAAGAATCAGGGGATAATGTAAAGGTTCATTATATCGATCATGAACCTTGGCCTGCACCCACTCTTAAAAGATATAATTATTTTGCGAAAGAGAAAGAATTTATTCTACAACATGATTACTGTTTTTACTTTGATGCTGATATGCGCATTGATAATTTAGTAAAATCAGAAGAGGTGTGTGGGGATTTAGTTGCAACTAGACATGGATATCAATCACTTCATGATCCTTCTCAACAATCTTTTGAGAGAAATCCAAAGTCTCTTGCATATGTCTCATATGATGAGAGCACTGTCACATACTATGCTGGTGGTTTCAATGGAGGTAAGACTGATAAATTTATTGAGATGTCTGAAATTATTGCAGACAGAGTAAATAAAGATCTTGCTAATGGTATTACTGCTGTTTGGCATGATGAAAGTCATATGAATAGATACCTTATAGACAATCCACCCACCCTTGATTTAGATCCTACATATTGTTATGCTGAAGAATTCATAGGTACACAGTACCCATACTCTCCTGGTAAAATTATTGCATTGAAAAAGAATCACAATGAACTTAGATCTTAGAGAAATACCTGTTGTTTATATCAATCTAGATAGGGACACTGAAAAGAAAGAGAGGATAGAAAAATCTCTTACAGAACTTGGTTTTAAAACAATCATTAGATCACCAGGTGTTCTTCACCCTACAGGAAATCGTGCAGGTTGTTCAAAAGCACAACATCTTGCTCTTCAGAAACTCCCTGAACCCCCATTCATTATTCTTGAGGATGATGCCACTCCTCTTCATTTCAACCCCATTATAGAGGTTCCTGATGATGCTGATGCAGTCTATCTTGGCGTATCTTCATGGGGTAGAATGAATGGACACTCTGGACCTTATGTTCAGTATGAAGAGTATGTTGACTGTGACCTTTTAAGGGTCTATAATATGTTGGGCACTCATGCTATTCTTTATATAAATCCAGAGTATGCATCAGTCTGTACAAAAATTGCAGCACATCAGTATATAACTGAGGGATATATTGATGTTGGGTTCACTGATGTTATGAAATATTATAATGTCTATGGATTTAATCATCCCCCCTTCTATGGATTCTCAAGTAAGGATGGGACGTCTCATAACATGACATCTTATCCTACTAGTGAGTGTTTTGGTTATAATGCAAATTATTTTTTACCTGAGAGAGTAGTATGAAATCATTGGTTACTGGTGGTGCAGGATTTATTGGATCAAATCTTGTTGACAGACTTTTGGAATTGGGACATGAAGTTGTCTGTGTTGACAATGAATATTCAGATGTCCATGATCATTTCTATTGGAATGAAAAAGCATACAACGTAAAGTGTGACATTCGTGATTACAAATCGCTAAAGAATTGTATGACTGGTGTTGATTATGTTTTTCACCTTGCTGCTGAAGCAAGAATCCAACCAGCAATTGAAAATCCTATTGAGGCTGTCAGTATCAACTCAGTAGGAACTTGCACAGTTCTTCAATGTGCAAGAGAGGCAGGTGTGAAACGTGTCATGTATTCATCCACATCTTCTGCATATGGTTTTAATGAAACACCAAATGTTGAAACTCAACCTGATGATTGTCTGAATCCATATTCTATCTCTAAGGTAAATGGAGAGAAACTGTGTAAGATGTATACAGATCTTTTTGGATTACCCACAGTCATTTTCAGATACTTTAATGTGTATGGATATAGGCAACCTCTTAAAGGACAATACACACCTGTTGTAGGCATCTTTATGCGTCAGAGAGATGCTGGAGAGTCCTTAACAATTGTAGGTGATGGTGAGCAACGTAGAGACTTTACACATGTCAGTGATGTAGTCAACGCTAATGTGATGGCTGCAATCAGTAATCCTGATGATGATGCCTTTGGTCAAATCTATAATGTTGGAAATGGTGTGAACTATTCTGTTAATGAATTGGCAGATATGATTTCTGATGATCAAGTTACTATTCCACCTAGAATTGGAGAATCAAGAGTGACTCTTGCCAATAATCAAAAAATTAGAAATACATTTGGGTGGGAACCTAAAGTAAATTTAAAAGAATGGATTCTTGAGAATGCTTAAAGATATGCATATATGGTTGTGGGGAATGGTTGCTGAGTTAGAGTATAAACTTTACCCTTGGAAAACATCCACTCCTCCTTCTTGGGCAGCAGAGAGGTATGGTATTGATACTAGTACCTTTCATGATGACCATACGTTTGATAATGACGCACTACATTACGATTGGTTAAAGTCTCATGATGATAAACTTAATAGATTGCAAGAGGAAATGATACATGTACAAGGACAATTAAATAAAATACAATCAAATGATAGTAGCCTTTAATCATCTTGGTAAGATGGGACAATTGGGTAATCAAATGTTCCAATATGCTGCCACACTTGCAACAGCAAGACAACTTGGTGTCACATTCATGGTTCCTAATCATGATGAAATATTTGATGATGGGATTGGTAACAAGTTACGTATTTTGCTATTTGAATGTTTTGATATTGAACCAGATAATGTAGGACTTTTAAATACAGAAAACTATTATCAAGAGAAAGGATTTGCATTTGATAATTTTATTTTCCATGTTGATAAAAAATATGATTTTTCACTTCATGGATTTTACCAAAGTGAAAAGTATTTTAAAAACCGTGAGAAAGAAGTAAGAGAACATTTTACTTTTAAAAAACATATCATTGATGAGTGTTCTGATATTATTGAAGATGTCTTTGATGATCCAATATGTTTACATATACGTAGAGGTGATTTTTTAATTAACTCTGCTAATCATCATAATCAAACTCTTGATTACTATGAAGCAGCACTTAAAAAATTTGAACACAACAGACAGGTTATAATTTTTAGTGATGATCCTGATTGGTGTAAGGAGCAGAAGATATTTTCTTCAAATAAATTCATAGTATCTGAGGGCAATAGTCAATTTCATGATCTTTATCTCATGTCTCAGTGTGATGATTTTATTATTGCTAATTCATCATTCTCTTGGTGGGGTGCATGGTTGGCAAATAAAGGAAGAGTTATTGCACCTAAGCAATGGTTTGGACCTAACAATGCACACCTAGATACTAAGGATTTGTACTGCAAACATTGGGAGATTTTATGATGGATAAGAATAAAGCAGCATATAAATTAAAAGGTATTGCTCCAATTTATCTTATCAATCTGGATGGGCAACCTGAAAGATTAGAGTACATGGAGAATCAATTTAAGTATTGGGAAATTGATAACTATGAACGCATTTCTGCCTTTGATGGTAGAGAAGATGATCTTGGACATGTATTGAAAGGTAGGTATCCAGACATGATGTCCTCTGGTGAGGTGGGTTGTTCTACATCTCACCTTAAGGCAATCAAAAAGTTCTATGAAGAGACTGATGCGCCATATGCAGTCATGATGGAAGATGATTGTAATCTTGATCTAGTTAATTACTGGAACTTTACATGGAAAGACATGGTAGCAAAACTACCCTATGATTGGGATGTAGTTCAAATTGCTATTATTTGTACTGGAGATATCTTTACAAAGATCCATAAGAGATTTGTGAATGAATTCTCAACAGCTTGCTATCTGATCACAAGACATCATGCTAAAAAACTTATTGATCTACATTGTAGAGGTGATAGGTTCAAACTAGATAATGGTGTTAGACCTAGGCCAGTAGCAGATGATCTCATCTATAACTCAGGAAACACATATGCAGTTCCTCTTCTTCTTTATCGCATCGAACTGGGATCAAGTATCCACCCTGAACATATTGACGCATTCCACAAAGGGAACTATGATGCTCAAATGAACTTCTGGTCCCAGATGGGAGCTCAGCAGTCCATTGATCAGCTGATGGATTATGATCCCTATCTTGGTAGGGTCACAGAATCATCAAATAAAGGGTGATAACCACACCCCTTGACACATTCTGAGTCCTCTGCTATCATAAATACTTAACCTTTTGTCTTTCAGTAATTAAAGTAACAAATGGAAACAACGGGACAGTCGAGTCCCTATTCATCTGCGGGTATTCATTCCGCAAGTAACTAA
>ERZ802830.2035-NODE-2035-length-18661-cov-8.80023_pt1 | contig 18661 bp, 23 predicted proteins | sample MGYA00345654_ERZ802830 | MGnify/ENA primary metagenome ERZ802830 (study PRJEB30503, sample SAMEA104212375) | marine metagenome | biome: Westerlies Biome; feature: [SRF] surface water layer (ENVO:00010504) within the epipelagic zone...; material: water...
CATGTCGTACTCGTGTTCTTTCTGATGAGCTATGGATATATGCATTCATGATGGAATTTATGATTGCATTTGCTTACATATAGTTGTTTAAAAATCGGCTCAAAACAAATGTTACATGTATCGTTCTCCTTCGCACGATGAATGGGACAAAGATACGAAATGGTCTTGGAATCATTTGATCTTATTTCACTATCGTTTCTGTCAGTCTCTAGTGAATATGTGGTTCTTTTTTTGCATCTCATACCACTACATGTTTGTGCAGAACACCGACCGATCTTCTTGGTTCGATTACGATGTGTACTAATTTCCATGTGCAATACTTATTCTGTATACTCACAGACGCTACTGGTTTTGTAATTCATTCATTATTATCGACAAGTCTTTAAGATTGTATCATACATCAATTCGTGGAAGAAGCACAACATTAAAGTTCTAAGAATATGATTGTTATACGAGAAGTAATTTGAAATTTCAACGGTAGGTCATTGCGGGAGATATCGTGTGTAAATAAACTCAAGATATTTATGTATGTACAGTAATAAATGCATGAGGCAAACGAAGAAATTAAAATGAATAAATTAAAAAAGTTATACACAATGACCTACAAAAAAAATCAATTACAAAAAAAACACGATAAATTGGACTGTAGAAAGATAACGAACCCGTTAGAAGTTATTGAATGTGTTAACAAAAAAAACAAAATGAAAACTACTATAAAGAATCTAGAGAAAAAAATTAAAGAGAACCCAAATCCTTACACAAAAGAAGATGCTTATGGTGATAAGAACCTGTTGTGGGAAACACCCGAAACAAGTGTAAGTACAAGACCCCCAATAAATTCTAAAAAAGAAACTGAAAAAACACAAAAAAAAACAACGGGTGTTAGAGGAAGACCACCTATGGATTGTTCTAAATTGAATAAGAAAATAAGTGAAAAAAAAACACAAAAAGGAAAAAACACTTTATTAAAAAAATGCAGTGAACGCGGAAGTCATCCTACTAAACCATGTGCTGTAAAAAACAGTAAATGTGTAAGTAAGTAAAAAACAATTTTGTTTTCATTGTCAAAATCTATTTAAACATGTTCGGGCTACATATAATTATGTTCCTATAACTCAGTTGGTTAGAGTGTTGGTCTTATGAGCCGAAAGTCGTGGGTTCGAGCCCCACTAGGAACATCGCTTTCATTTTTACATGAAAGTTCATATAAATGATGGTATGAACTTATTCATTTGTGATCCCGGTAAAAAATTGAAATATCAAACTTGACTTCACGGAAACAAACCATAAAACCAACAGAGCTCAAAACACACTATCAACTATGAATGTTTACATCAATGGTGCATTTACCTCTCCTGTATTCTACGACGAGATCCGAGGGAAGATGAAGGAACTTGGACATGATACCTTGAAGATTTGTGTATACGGAGACTGGAAAGATGAAGAGATGAATGAATGGGACCATGTGTGTGAAATGAACATCTTGGAACAAAAACAAATTCAACATGCAACACATGAATCCATTCATTTAGCACTCACTAACGACTTAGTGGAGGATATGATGCAAGACCATTATGGACTCAACAGAATTCAAATGTTTATGATTGTGACATCCGACATCAATTTTACGAATCTGGTTTTCAAAACACAAAAATATGGAAAGAAGTTGTACATTCAAATACCCAAATTCGTTGAAGAACAAGAGTGTCAGATGTTTAATATGAGTGAATTGGAGAAGAAAGTACATACAGTATTCGAGGATAATAACGAAGGATTTCTAGTCACCAAACCCATTCCGCTATACGCATTTTTGAAGAAGTTTTCCGCCATTCATGAACAGAACATCACCGACTTTGACTTAGAAATTTTGAAAAAGCAATCGATAGTCACAACTTATCAGAGTGATGGGGTATTCTTCATCAAGTACTTAGAAAAAATTTGAAATGAATGTAATAATACATTTTAAAATACTATAAATAGTGTGTGTGATCATTTTCTTACATATCACCATGAAGGTGTTTCAAGTGAACGATGTGTTGTACATCATGGGAAACGATGCGAAAGAGAACTGGAGACTACTCGAGGAAGCGAAAGAAGATGATATATGGGTACACTTAAACGGGTATCCTTCCTCTTATGTCATTATAAAAAATATAAATCGTGATTCCAAATTAAACATGGAGGCGATCGTATATGCCGGACAGTTGTGCAAACATTACTCGAAACACAAACACATTAAAAATATGAAGATGTGCTATTTAGAAGCGAAGTATGTTTCAAAAGGAAAAATAACAGGACAAGCTAAGTGTTCGAAAGAACCGAATATAAAAATGATTCGATGAGTGAGTATGTCATTAAAAGGTTTACCACATTACTCTAGAGATGTAGTCTAAACATAGATAGTATATTTTATTTTTGGAAGAGTCACTATAAACAATCGGGTCATATCGTTCCCAAACATCACAAAATACCTCGTACGGATAAGAGTCATTTCCCATTTCGAACACAAAATCATCAATAATGGATTGTAGTAATGCTTTATGCATGTTTTTTATAGACTGTAAGAGAGTCTTTTCAATCTTTCAATCTTTCAATTTTTCTTTGCGTCTGTGTGTACGACTTGCGAGTGGGTGTCCAAAAACTTCTTGTTTTCTCGAGGATTACCACAGATCGTATCGCCACAATGATCAGAGTTTGCCCAGAAGGTTACCATATCTTCGTGTTTCTTGTTCTTCAGATTCCATCGTCCTAGCATTGTTTTGGAAGATTGAATGGGATTCATTTTGAATAGATTGAATAGTGATGTAAAATAACGACTCATACTGGATACCGTACTATTTATGATAAAGGTTTTTCATTCATCTTTAAGTTTCAATTTTTATTTATGAACGAGTGAGTTCAAATTCGCCGAAAAATATTCTCGTAACGAGTATAGGAAAAACTCGCTATAGCTCAGTTGGTAGAGCGGGAGACTGTAGATGTTTAATCACACGGAGATCTCTAGGTCACTGGTTCGAATCCGGTTGGCGAGACTACCTTTCCTATCCATCCTTTTTATTCAACCCTTTCTTCAGTGGAAAAGATTGGTTCGGTTCACATTTTTTGTTTTTGACGGGTATCCAAGCTGGATTTTTTGGAGGTGGATACTTACATTTCCAAATGCATTTACATTTGCATTCAAACTTTTCCATGGTATAGTATTTTCGATAACATTCAAGTGGTTTCAAGAAGTCCATAATAAATGACACTAATACTAATCAATTTAATCATTTTTGGTTTAAATGAATACTATGGTAATGTATTCATAAAGATATGTTCGCACGAATATGTACATTATTCAACTTCTGGTTGTTCTTACACATTCCCGTTAAACGATTCGCCAGAAAGGTGAACTACACATTCAATCATCTTCATTTATGCATCACAATGGGACTCTTCTTGATGAACGCGTCATTCGTTCACGAGTCTTCAATCGCATTTTATGTGCTAGATTTTGTGATGATGAATACCTACAAATGCATAACTCGTACCGAAAAAGTTCAATACAAGATCCATCATACATTTGCTGTGTTCTTTCTAGTCTACAAATACCCCTTAATGAAGCATGTGTATTTCATTACTGAATTATCCAACATACCATTAGCCATGCATCACTATGTGACCACATACCTTCACAGCAACCATAAAAGTCGATATATGGTCGGTTTCATGTATGGTAAGATACTATGGTATTTTTACTTTCGATGTGTGTATCCTATTCATCTAATGGGGGAAGGAATTCGTACACTACCAACACACATAATGGTGGGGTATTTTGGATTTTATTTGATAGGTCCGTATCATTCGTACAGAATGATTCAGGAAATGATTAAGATTTAAAAGAAGATGTATACTTACTAGTAAACTTAGCAATGCAGCAACAACAGATTCCGATGACCATGGAGCAAAAGATGACATATGGATTGATGTTTAGAGACCTATCTGACATGCATACCGTTCCAGTGATCCCAACGCCTCCATGGGTATTGGAGCTTGGACTCCAATTGAAAGATTTGTTTCAGAAGAAGGTGCTTCGGAAGATGTATTTGGACCGCGAGGGTAGAGTGATGGTAGAGTAGTCAAAAAAAATAAAGCCAATTAAAAATTAAAATCTTAATTATTGAATAATTGGGAAGAAGGGAGAGTGAATGATCGGGAATCATTTGATGTGCCAATCGGCATTATTGAATATGTACTTAGTGGACCAGCAGAATAACTTTGCGACAAAAATAGTAACTAATATTAGTAAGTTAGTAAACAAACAATCTAAATCATCTCAACAGACACAAGAGTGTGCACATTTGAATCCACCCATCATTCCGAATACTCCAAAAGAGGGATAAAGTTCATTTGATTCTCATTTCGCAACTGATTCACCATCATTAATTGACTCTCGTCTTTCGGATGCACACTGACATCACACCAAATAGGAATCATGTAGTTCCTTTGAATGCCAATGAACTTATACACACCAAACGCCGCAATATATACCATCCACCGTACATCACCATCTTCAGATATTCCGTTCACCGCAAAAGAATCCACATCATGTATACCCGCTTTATACCCATCGTCTTTGTTGACTTCACAAACCATCCTCGCCAATGTATATCGACTATACGCAATCAATCCTTTAATTTTTTTATCCTGAACAAGAACGGTATGTCCTTGTTCGATTTGTATACTTTCCTTTTTTGGAAGCACGGTGATGGTGTGAAATTCACTCGCTCTCTGTAAAACGAAAGCATGTCTGCAGATACCCATGTTATACAACCCAAAAGTGTGTGCAAATATCCAAGGGGTGTTGTTGACGAACTGAATCCTAGACAATTTCTCCATACACTTGGAAAACATACTTGAAATAGCACAAGTGTCGTGAAGAAGAATGAATGTTGCTTCCGTATATGCGTCTCGTAGGAACTTATCGAATCCGATATAGACATTGTGGTCGGACAAGTTTTCTGTGATTTGAACAAAGTGACATTCATTGTCAATTAATGAGCACAAGTTCTTCTTAGAGCCTCCTTGAACGATGATGCAGTGATAGGGGAGTGTATCACCTATTTCGCGTTTAATCGATTCATAAAGATTGAATGCTTTCGTCACATAATAGTCTTTGTTGAAAGTGTTGATTAGAAACACGAGTTCATTCATTACTTAATGAAAAGAAAACAAATAATACAATTCGTTTGAACGGTTGGATCATGTCGTACAACAAACTTCACATCTGACCACCGCTGTCTAGAATGAATGAATCCACACTCTTTTTTTGTAGTTGCTCCTTTGTTACGGGATCTTCCCAATCAATTACGCTGTACATTCGTACACTTTTGCCTCGGTCTTCGTACAGAATTTGTGAAACAAACTTTTGGTTTTCTGATGTAAATATACAGTAATTGTCATTTTTGACCGTAAGTGTACCAACCGATTGTTGAGATGCGTGCGTATATGGCTTGGCTTTATTTGTGTTTGAAGGATTCATTATCGCAAATGGTGCACTTAAAAAGCACCTTCGATTCATGAACTTTAGAGTATGTATGTTCCTAATTTTAAATTATATTTCTTCACACACTCTATTTATTGGATACTTACTTCACAAAGAGTAAAGTATCATTCCTTACGAATGAATGGGGTGAGAAATGTGGGGATGAGATAGGATAAATACGCTACTATTCCTAGAGAAAACAACATTCTAGTAAAGCCACTCATGGAGAACACCATGGAGCTTATTTCACCCGTTCGCGAAGGCTTAGTGACCATCCACGAAACCCTCGAAAGGTAATTTTATTATTGTTTTGATATATAAAATATAAACAAGACAATGCATATACATAAGCCACTTCAAACTTTACAATATTATTTTAAAAATAGGTTGAAGCAAAGTTTCTATAGTGTGTATGTTACAACGAGTGTATACTGTCGGTTGTTGTATGGTACAGTTTGGAGGAAGAATGGAGTCTGAACTTCGACGAGGAAGGTATACTCACACAACTCCGTCTGATGAACCCTGATTTCGGTGTGATCAAAGAAAACATTATGAACATCGCACATGAGTTCAGAAGACACAACAAGTTCGATGATGTTATTGTCCGTTTCAATAAGCTTTTACAAACCGTCTACTACGCGGAGCACTTTCTATCAAACTACAGAGTCCTATCCGAAGGAACTGAATCCTCTGAGAACAATCTCTTGTACAAGTTTACACCGGTTGATTTTGGGAAACTCAAACCCTTTCAAAAGTTGCTCCTGAAAATGTTAGATCTTTTCGAGAAGAGAAGTTACAGAAAGAAAGAGAACATACTGTATGAGGAAATCAAATTACCACAAAGAACACATGCTTGGAAGCCCGTATGTACCATCCTTGAGTTTATCCACCAGCAATGCTCGATGACAAATGATTATGAAAACTGGCTCCTCTTAACAAGCACGAAAGACATGGATAAGCAACTCGAAACTTACTTTACAAAAACAACAGACACCAGACTTTCGACTCTCATTCAAAACAGACATCTTTTTTCTTTTCAAAATGGATTGTACTACACCACATTGGACAAATTCATTCCTTACGATACGGTCGCACATCAGGAGTTGTCTGCGTGCGAGGTAGCGTCCAAGTATTTCGATATTCCATTTCGTTTCGCCCACATCTCAGATCCGTATGAAGTTGAGACACCCCATTTGGATTCGATCTATCAGTACCAGAATCTCACAGAAGAGGTGATTGAGGTGAACAAAATGTTTCTAGGAAGGATGCTGTACGAAGTGGGAGAGTATGATCAGTGGCAAGTTATTCCTTTTTTGCTAGGAAGTGGTGGAACGGGCAAAAGCACAATTCATAACATTGTTAGAAGTTTTTTTGACCACGATGAGGTCGGTATCATTGGAAACAACTATCAAAAGGTTTTCGGTTTGGCAGACATATATGACAAGAAGCTATTTATTGCTCCAGAGATTAAGAATGATTGGGGAATTGATCAAGCGGAGTTTCAAGAGATTGTTAGCGGAGGTAGAGTGAATGTGAACATTAAGAACAAAGCGTCCATCACCGTGTTATGGAAGACTCCTGGTATGTTGGCTGGAAACGAAAATCCAGGGTTTGTGGATAACGCATCTAGCATTCAGAGAAGGATTGTGGTGACGAGATTCGACCACAAGGTGGAAGATGGTGACCCTGAGCTCAGTAAAAAGCTGGAAGGTGAGATGGATGCCATTATCAAGAAATGTAACTTAGTATACTTGAACTACGCCAACCAGTACAAACATCAAGACATATGGAATTGGTTACCCAAATACTTTTTCGACACCCAGACCATGATGGCTCAGTCCACAAATGCATTAACAGGCTTTCTCGGTTCTAATCAAGTTCGTTTCGACAGTTCCTTCGAGATTCCGATGGATGAGTTTTTCAAACACTTCAACTACTTCTGTCGCAACAACAACTTTAAGCGACCCAACATCACCGTTGACATGTACAAGGCACCGTTCTCCAAACACAGTATTACCATCATCGAGAACAAGAATATTACTTACAATGGTAGAATCTTTAACAACACCAGAGTGTTACAGGGTGTAGACTTGATTTCTAACCGTTACTAAAGTAAAATTTGATGGATTCGAAATTATGTTTATAAAGCATTAAAGAACAAAAGATGGTCTTGTGGTTCTCTTGTTTCGAAACAATAGAAGAAACCGAGATCATTCGTCGTGTGGTAAAGAAGGTATCGAACGACAAACAACTCTCAAAAACAAGGATTTCCACTGATTATATTACGAAATGTGTGAAAGAAGAGTTACATCGCATGGGTGGAGTGAAGTCCATGAGTTACGCCCGACTATGGATGAGGAATAGTGAACATCGTTTATACAGCATCGTGATGAGTCGGTTGTACTGGATCCAAATTCTCTACGGAGAGGATAGTGAATTGTAGTGTAACTGTAACCCTATGGTAATAATAGTATTCAAATCTCACTACAAAGTATACATTAGATACTATTCAAGATGAAATTACATTGCTTGAAAGATTACTTAGCTGTGTTGATATCTGTTATAGGTATAGTTCTAATTTCGCGCACTATTTGTGATGAGAAGATAAAAACAAGTTACTACAGACAATTTCTTGTTATGATCATTCTTATAGATGGCTTCTTTGTATTCAATAGGTACGCATATGATTACGACTTAGGTAGCAATCGGGAAACGATCTTATTCTTTATCCTTTTATGCATTCCAGTAGTTTTACTCGTAAAGTACACAAAAAATTGTGTTAGCTCATTTGGATAATATCTTCGGTATGTTTACCATAATAACTAATCATTTCCTCATTTCGACGAATCGGTCTAATCGCCATTAGATATATTTTCTTGTCGTGTTGTACGAACTTGGTGTTTTGTAGTGCTTGTTCCTCTTCGTATCGAATGGAGTTTACATATCTTGCTGGTCCAGAGTATGATGTGTTCGCTCCGTCAATGACATGTGTAACATTTTTCCTCTTCCCACGAACTTCGAAGAAATAGTTTCGATGAGTTCGTTTCTTTTTGCATTCTTCAAGAGAGACGAGTTTCCCAGTGTACTCTTGAATGACATCACCGATTGCGTAATCTCTAGATGCGTATAGTCCATAACCACGAATGCCTCTATCTCTAAGAAAATGACTAACTTGTACATACACATCACTATTCTTGAAGGACGGGCTACTTCTGTTTGGGGTTCGAAGCGATGCGGCTTTGAATTTGTTTTGCATTTGAACATAGATTACAAAAAGAATCATCAAAATATACCTTAAAAAGGTTGGAAGTCATGTTGACTTGGCGATGCCTAGAACGGTTCGAGTTTATGGTGGTACAAAAATGAAGAAACATACTCTTATCACAGAGTATGGTATGGTTCACTAAGGAACAATCAATGTACCATTTTGTACACTGTTTCATGAATTCGTTCAACTTTAACCCTAGTGTAGAATGTTGATTTGCGAATGATTTCAAGATGGATGGATCATTGTATTCTTTGCGCATCTCTTTGAAAGTGTTTCTGAAAACTCGAAGATAAGTCCGTGACCGAGTATTATAATGATGGTGATTGATACTCTTACAAAAGTTTTTGAATTCGATGTAGTTGTTCAGTGACTTATGGAAAGTATTCCATCCGCCGTCTAATACATCAATGGTTGATTCTTCTCGGATGCAAGTGTAAATAAACTCATCACAAAGGGCTTCTACATACAAGGTTTTACATGAATCCATGTGTTGTTGATAAATGTTCACGCTCGTAGCGTAGCATTTTATTATGTCACTCGAATTCGAAAAAGCCCGAACCATTGGATTATGTGTTCCTTCTTTCCCAAAACATACAGTTCAATTTTTTTGTTAGATTAGCACGATAGATTGATTGCAAAAAGTTGATCTTATATATTTAGAAGCATAACCATTTATAACTATTTTAACGCGATTACATAGATAGTAACCATGTTCAATGGAGGAAATAGTATCATGAAGTATATCAACAACATGAAAATGGTAGAACTCGAAAACGAATCGGATTCGTTAAAGATCCAAAAGAAACGAGTTCAGTATGATATATTTACAGACGGAAGTGAGATCAAAGAGAAGGGAACATACAAAACATTAGGCTTAGGTTGGGCGTTCGTGGTGAAGCTGAATAAAGAGACGGTTCACACGGTGAATGGGACGATATCTCAAGGAAACAATCAAAGAGTGGAGTTACTAGCGATCTTTAAAGCGTTAGAGCATCTTCAAACAGTAACATTAGACTCAACCACAGAATTTGATATCATCATTCATAGCGACAGTGATTACTCGATCAAATCGCTCACATTGTGGTCTCTGAACTGGGTACGAAATAATTGGATGACCTCGAATAAGAAGCAAGTAAAACATAGAGACATCATCGAACCATCCTTACACATGATTAGAGATCTGAAGAAATATAATAATTTGGTATTCAATCATGTTCGGTCGCATACCAATAAACAGGATTTCATTCATCTTGGAAATGCGGAGGCAGATTTACTAGCATCTAACGCATCGAAGGCAAGCATAAAGAGGTAGTATTCATGAGTATGTATACGAGTAAGAAAAAATAAATCTGTTTGAATAATAATAGAATGACAAAGGTTGTGTTGAACATTATTTATGAATTTCTTTATGAAAATCCAGTGTATATTGTCACGACTATAGTATTCATGATGTTAATCCCTATCAATGATATATATATGTCGAAGTTATATGGTAATTTATTCGAATCGATACAACAAAACAATTTTTCTATGAACAAGATGGTAACCATACTTGGAGTTACAGCCTTTTTACAGATTGGTTACGCTCTGATGGACTTGAACGATTCCAAAATGATTCCTTTGTTTCAGCACAAATGTAAGGAGATCTTTTTAAAGAATGTCTTCGATGACCAGAAGGAGAGCTACAAAGAACTCCTTACCGGAGATTTACTTTCTAAGATACTTCGTTCTCAACATGTGGTCACTAGTTGGTACAGTAAACTTACCACCTTTGTGATTCCCCATATTTTGGAGTTTGTCTTTACCGCAGGATACTTCTTTTCTATTGACTTTCAATTGGGTTTTTCGTTTGTTGTTATGTTGGTGATATTCGTAGTTGTCATGGTTGTAAGTCCACAATCTACAAACGAGATTAGTCAAAAATCTGACAGCGCTCTTTCCGCAATTCACGAGGAGATCGACGACATTCTAACGAACTACTTATCGGTGCATAAGGAGGACAAATTAGATAGCGAACTAGAACGATTATATCAAAAGAAACAAACCTTCGTAAAAATATATAACAAAACCGTGCTAATCACCTTGTATTATCGTTTAGCATTGACGGGTGCCATGTTGCTGTTCTTGTATGTATTCACGAATCGTTCTTTTGAATTACTGAAGAGCAAATCTATGAGTAAGGGGATGTTTTTTGGTTTGATCATGATGATCACTCATTTGATTGGTAACTTTTTGTGGATGATAGATACCATTCGTGACATTGTGTTTGATTATGGTACCATTAAGAATTCCAACTTTTTAAGAAAGAATACACCGGAAGAAAAAACACCAGAATACTGTGATCCTCTCGACGATTCGAAACCCATCCCAATCTTAAAAATAGAGAATGTGTATTACAAATACAAGTCACAAAAGAAATGGGCTCTAGAAAAGGTGAACATCAGCGTAGAACAAGGAGAGACCATTTTGGTTGTGGGAGAGATTGGTAGTGGTAAAACAACCTTAATCAAAATGATGTTACGATTATTGAAACCTAGTCAAGGATCCTTGTATTTGAATGGGCAGTGTTACAAAGAGTTTTCTGTTAAATCTTTGTATAAAAAGATCGGGTTTATGCCTCAAAATTGTATCCTATTCAATCGTAGCATACTTGAAAACATTCGATATGATAACGAGAATGTAACGAAGAAACAAGTCTTAGAATTGCTACACAAGTTTGGTATCATGAAGCATTTTGAAAACTTAGAGAAAGGAATTGATTCCATGGCTGGAAAGAACGGAATGAATTTATCAGGTGGCCAGCGCCAATTGGTATGGTTCATCAAATTGTACTTGAAGAATCCAGACATCATCATTATGGATGAACCCACCGCATCCATTGACCACCAAACAAAAGATTTGTTCAAAACGATAATAACAGACTTTATGAAAGATAAAACGGTCATCATTGTGACTCACGACATGGAATTGAACGATATTGCGGACCGTACCTTGCGAGTCAGAAACAAAACGGTGGAAGAATCTATTTAGAAAAAACAGACATTCGTCCTATAACATAATATATATCGATATACATGTCTGTAACACCGAGTATATTAAGAATCGACCAAAATGACGAAGGAGAGATGTCTGCCTTGGCAAATGCGAAGTTGTCCAAATTGAAGAAAAAGATCAACGCGAACAATTGGACCGTAGAATTAGAAGACTTGATGCAGAGTTGGGGAGAGAAGGCCGCAGGATATCGCGAACTACACGACGGATCATCGGGATACTGGAAACGGGTAGGTGATAAGTTATATTTACCCGTAATCATTTTGAGTACCATTGGTGGTGTTAGTAACTTTGGAGCCGCTAGTCTAGATGACCATGTATACTGGATGTATGGGATCGGTGCAATCAATATTTTTACAGCAGCTATGGCTGCGGTCGCTCAGTATTACAAACCGGATGAGAAGAGCCAGAACCATAACTCTGTTGCGAGGAACTTTGGTAGTTTTTATCGTAACATGATGCTAGAGTTAGGAATGTCTCGAGAGGATCGCATGAATTCGGAAGACTTGATTCGCTGGGCGAAGAACGAGTACGATCGCATCACCTCAGAGGCACCTCCAGTACCTCTCTCTATTATTAATCATTTCAAGGAAGTTCATGGAAAAAGCAAAAAGAACTTGCCTGAGATTATTACTTGTAATTACGAAATCAAAATAAATCGACCAGAAAGTTGTGAGTGTGATGTTTGAGTTTTAACCTCAAAAGAAATACATAACAGTAAGTCCGATTAGAAGAAGTCCTTGTAAGGTGTTGGAGACTAATGTTAGTGTGGATGTGTCTTCTACGCCTTCATAGAACGAGTCTGGAGCTGTGTTCGTAGGATAATTGATACACTTCTTTTTGGTGTTTTTTGGTTCTTGAGTCTTTGACGATGGGCTTTTGGATCTGTATTTTTTTCTCTCGTCGATAACCCAATTGTATAATGAAAACATTTTGGTAACCACGATAGAAATGAGAATGCCTAAAATTATGTTTTTCTTCATATTTATATTTAATATATATAAGATATACACTATACCTACAAGGATAATGATTCTAAACCATCTATTGATATACTGTCTTAAGCTCGTTACACTATTGTACACGAAAAATGTAGTGGAAACCCACGGAGTTCTTACCATGCATGACCTTGGTATTGCGATGGGGACGAACGTTATTCTATTTTATGTAATTACGGTACTAAGCGACATGACCGACTCTGTCGATTTGAATAACAACTACTTCGTCGATTTGATTTCCACTATGATTCTAGTGGGAATCTATGTGAAGTACTTAGAAACTAAGAACGAACGAGAGTTAGAGAAAGCAGTGAGTGCACAAGAACAAGCGCATATGGAGGTGTCTACATATAATAAAGAGCATTTACAAACAAGACCTATTTTACCGAAACCGGTTCTTCATAGCGTTGAATACATCAATATGAAGTTAATGTATGGATTGTGTTTGAGTCCATACTATGTGCTATTCTAAGATACCCCCTTATCGAAGATACCCTTATTGAAGATACCCTTATCGAAGATACCCTCGTTATCGAAGATACACTTCGTTCATGGTTTTATCTCGTTGTTCTTTGTGATCAACAATAGGCGCAATGTATGTGCCTTTGTTCAACTCGTGTGTCTTGTACCATTTTAGTATCACGGGCACCGACACATCTTTCAAGTCAAGTACCCATTCTTTAATGTACTTACACTGAATGTCAAATCGTTCAGTTTGGGTCCATGGATTGAACATACGATAGTAATTGTTGAAGTCGGTTCCGGTACCAGCAGACCATTGCCATCCTCCGTTGTTTGACGCCGGATCGTAGTCCATCAACTTTGTCGCGAAGTATTTTTCTCCCCATCTCCAGTCGATATGAAGATGTTTGGTAAGGAACATGGATGTTATCATTCTCAAACGATTATGCATGAACCCGGTCTTATTCAACTGACGCATTCCAGCGTCTACGATCGGAAAGCCGGTTCGTCCGGTACACCATGCTTTGAAATAGGTCTCGTTATTTTCCCATAAAATCTTGCCTTTCAACATTGAACGAAATGGTTGATTTTTGAGTTTGTCATCGTTCATACCACGCAGCACTCGAGGGAAATGGAAAGCGATGTACGCATAGAACTCCTTCCAGTAAAGTTGTCGAATAAGCTCGTGGTTTTTCCCTAGTTTGCTTCGTACATACCAGTAAAACTCCCTCACACTGATGCATCCATATTTCAAATAAGCACTCATCATGCTCGTTGATTTTTTGTAAGGAAAGTCTCTATTGTTCGCATAGGACACCAATCTCGAATGGTCCCTTTTGAGTTGTTTCCACGCGCTTTCTCGACCACCTTGTCTGACGAGATGTTCATTTTTATCGTAAAAGTCTGTCAAGGATGCGTTCGAAGGCATGGTCGTGAACAGTTGCAAATCTCTCTCGTAGAAGTTCTTGACCTTTTGAACATCAAATGTTGATGCCGTGTTGTAAAAGGGGGTGAACACCTTGTAAACAGATCGATTCTTCGAGAGCACACGATTCAATGGTAACAATGTGTAATCATGGTCGTTGAATACACACTTGATGTCTCGTTTCACACACTCTTTCGTAAGAGCTTCATCTCTTTCATTTGCGTATGGGGTGTAGTCTCTGTTACTGTAGACCGCCTTGATATCGAACTCTTTACTAACATAAGTAAAAATGTCCGATTCATTTTCGGTATTCTTGCTTTTGAATATCACCAGTTTTTTATCCAGCGAATTATCCAAATCATCCAAGGACTCTGCAAGAAACTGGAAGGAGTTACTAGAAAAGTAGGAACCGTTCACTTGATTTGTGTCAATAATGAAAACAGGAAGGATGTCGTATTTCTTCTTTCGAGAATAGTTCATACACTCATGTAACGCAAGGTTGTCTTTCAATCGGTAATCTCTCCGAAAAACGAACAGCACAACTTCCTGCGTAGAGGACGACATGAATTTATTTTATATAATATATAAGTAAAATCATTCAAAAAAATGATGAAAACAACGATGTTTGGAGTGTTTCTAATCATAATATTGTTTCTTATCAAACACTTTGATAAACAAAGGGATTATTTTAATACCGAACCATCAAACCGCGGTCACTTAGATCATAACAGCTTCAACGAAGCATACGAATTAAAACCAATGGGGTCCACATTATGCCCCCCTGGAAACAATTCAAAAACACTTGGAAAGAGATACAGAAGCGCTATTTGTAATTCTAAATTCGTCCCCAAAAACGACGATATGCGTTCCGAGGAAAGCAAAACCAAAAATTAAAACGAATCCAGTATTCCTAGTAAGGTGAACGCTCCCGTTCCCCATAAGGTGTCCATGAACACCATTGAAGATGAGTATTCCGAAAATACAGCCCCATTCGTGAAGTTGTATACAGAGTATAGTGCAAACCCTACTAGCGCATACGCAATCCACTTGCGTTTGTACGCTTTACTCAATGGTCTACAAATCCAATACAAAACACCCAAAAGTGTGATATACGCCAAAATCGCATAGTACACATTGAATCGTAGAGGTGTTTTTTGAATGGTTTCGAATCCTTTACGGTATAATAAAGGTGTCATTATTGTTATCCATAGAATATCTAGTATCAAGTATATCGTCGACAACAATACAAAATTCATAAGTGTTATATTTGTTTTTCTACTATATGGACAGATTTAATTATTGACTCTTTATTGACTCCATTTATGTTTCATTTTGAATCATAGTACTGAAAATAGTGTTCACTCTGTCAATGATAATGTCCTTCGCCTTATCAATCCCTTCTCGAGTGCCCCAAAGTTGAATCGACTGCTGGACACTATTATACCAAATGAAACTCGCTTCGCTTTCGCGAGTGATCCTTTTGAAACCATTGCCGAACTTACCGATTAGAATGCGTAGATGGTCCATAGACAATTGTGAGCCAACGAACTTGTCGTCTATCGATATTTCTTTCAGCAAAATTTCTTCATATTCGTCGTTAGGCCACATCTTCACGGGCTCTTTGTTGTCGAACGAAAACCTAGATTTTATGACATTGATTCTTGATTGGATCGCATAATTCGCCGCCATAAGATTATGAATAGGACCCCAAATCTCAACTATACTTCTGTTCTTGTTGAACCATATGTTGGCTACGAAACACTTCTCGCATGTATATTTGAACCATTTTCCGTTCACACCAATCACATGCTTCATCAACTCATGTGGAATGTCAACTTTAACATGTGAGTAAAATGTGGATGGATACATGATTTGCATGTTGAGATATTCAATAATAGAACTACTTATAATTGGTTAATCATTTTTAAATAGTTTAAAAAAAGGGATGATTTTTTAAATGTTTACATACTAATTTTTTATATACTCACTTTAGAATACCATGTTCTTGTACTCTTCCTTTTGCTTATCAGTGAGAGTTTGCCATTTCTCGGATGCCTTAGACATACGAGTCTTATTGTCCATACCTGGATTTTGAGAAGCAATCTCAGGGAGCACCTTCTTGATGAATTTATTGTACGCCGAAAGGGGACGAGGTGCAGCCTTCGCTTTTTCACTAGCTTGACGCTTTCCCTTGGTCTTCTTGTCGAGAGAAACAAGGTCGGTCTCAACAGTCGCAAGAGCGTTGGCTACATATGTCTTGAGGTCATCTTCCGATTCCATAACAGTTTTGATTTCTTCAAGGAGTTCCGCCTTGAACTTGAGGGTGAAACGAGAGAGTTCTTTGTTGAAGTTTACAAGAGAAGCCATTTGGTCAATAGTTGGTTACTATACTTAGTGAAGTCTTTATAGTTTTAAGTAGGTTTAGTTCAAAAAAAGTATCTCTTAATAATAAAATATATACGCACCATGTTTTCTGGATTTAGCGCAAAAAAAGATTTCGGGTCACAACAGTCTGAGTTTCTGCAACATTTATCCTCTGGGTTCGGACAATCTTTCGGTTTTTTACAATCGGTACAAGCCATCGGTGCTGTGGACGAGAATGTTGACAAACTGATAGCGTTCTTAAATCGAAAGATTGAATTTATCGACAGTATTCCCGATGCCAATCAAACCGCGAAGCCGACAAATGATTTGAACAAGATGAAGTTGTTCATTTCTTTAGGTGCTGTGAATATTGAGTCAAACACCGACACGGACCGAAGGGACCATCTGAAACTGAACAAACTGAACACCGCAAAATTTACTAAATTACCCATTCTTCAAGGAATGAAGCAGTATTTCCAAGAGTATTCGACAAAACTAAACCTGTTGAAGGAAATGTCCTTAGACGATTACAAAATACCCGAGAACACTGGTTATCAATTAGAACTCAAAAACAAGCTAAAGGTCTTCATCAACAAAACCAAATACTTCATCTTCGACATCTATCTCAATCATTATGTACAGTACATATACCTTCTATTTGCGATCAACATCTACAAAACCACAGAGTCGTACTTCGTTCTCAACGCGGAACAACAGAAGCAACTCAACCTCGTAGACAAGACGAATAAGCTCCTCACTTCGAGCAACCAAATGCAAGCCAACGACGCGCAAAACTTCTCCAAAATCAAAGATGCTATGACTAACTTGATTGAAAAAACAGCAGACATTTCCAAACATAACAAGCCGACTCAAGACGAAATAAACACTCTTAAATCGCTCGATGAAAAACAAGTCGGAGGCATGATAAAAACAGTAGCCGACGACATCGTGGAAAAAATAATGGAGAAGCACAATCACTTCTACGAGGTCTACAAAGAGACCCGTAACACCATGCCTGATTATTTCATGAAGATTAATGAACTTATCATGACGAAGATCACATATTTACAAGAACTGAATAACTCCATCATGACGCTCGAACCTAAACATTACGACATCTTAACGAAGACTAACGACGAGTTATCTAAGCTTTTCTCTATTCCAGAGTTACAAAAGAACTACAAGATTGAAGACAATCCAATCGTAAAACAGAACATGGACAAAACACTCACAAATATGTCAAAGAATATTGAAACCTCTATCGAAACTAGCAAACAATACGCAAAAACCTTGCAACAAGAGACGAGTGACATGATTAGATCCATGACACCACCGGTAGTTACACCAACTTCGTCTACACCAACTTCGTCTACACCAACTTCGTCTACATCAACTTCGTTCGTATCCGCCCCATCTATGGTTACACAAGGGGGGTTCGTTCGTTCAAGTACCTTGTTTCCTAAAAACAACTACAAGAAGAAAAAATCTGGTCCTTCGTTCAAATGAATATGAGACCAACCGAAGACAACATCCAAGTAATCAGGATGTTTCTATCCATCTCAATGTATTCGGATACTGTTTCACCACTAAGTCTGTCTTTTATTAAGCTTTGTTTTGTGGGTTCTTTGTAAGTGTTCAATGATATATTTACGATAGAGAATGCAAGTAAGTAAGTAACTATGTAGACGGTATCAATGCTGTCTAGTTCAATTAACGAAGCAAATAGTAATGTGAAGAAAGAATAGAAAGCCACTAAGGTTACCATCTCTTCCGTTTTGTTTTTCAAGACCCCTTTGTCTGACAAGGTGTTCTTCATGTAAGTCGATAAGAAAGTGATGAAGAAGGTGACAAGTACCACTATGGCTCTGTCTGTGTCTTTCACTGTTTTATCAATGATACCACCACCTTCCATCACGGATTCGAACGCAGATTCGGTCACTTTGTTAGCAGACTCTAAGAGGATTTGTCCACCTGACGGTACATATGGTGAAGGAGACGCGACTGATGAAGGAGACTCGACTGATGAAGGAGACTCGACTGATGAAGGAGACTCGACTGATGAAGGAGAC
>ERZ802830.2037-NODE-2037-length-18650-cov-8.34181_pt1 | contig 18650 bp, 17 predicted proteins | sample MGYA00345654_ERZ802830 | MGnify/ENA primary metagenome ERZ802830 (study PRJEB30503, sample SAMEA104212375) | marine metagenome | biome: Westerlies Biome; feature: [SRF] surface water layer (ENVO:00010504) within the epipelagic zone...; material: water...
CAGCAAGGAGTTAAGGCTCAAAGAGCCCGGCTAATTGTGAGGCGCGGAGTCTACATAGACCCGTTGTGGAATGCAATCACCCGGCGGTGCGCTGCCTTACGGCCTCAAAGAGACACACACCGGTTGCCACCGACACATTGAGACTCGAGACGTCACCGGCCATCGGAAGCTTCACCAGAAAGTCACAGGCATCAGTCGTCAAGCGCCGCATACCAGGACCCTCAGCGCCCATGACAATGACGACGGGAAGCCTGAGATCTTGATCGTAAAGCACCGTTTCCGCCTCGCCCGTCGTCCCCACGACCCACAGCCCAGCGTCTTTCAACGCCTTCAGTGTTCGCGCAAGATTGGTCACGCGTACAAGCGGGATAGCTTCTGCGGCACCGCTCGCCACCTTCCTGGCCGTTGCGTTGAGCTCGGCACTGTTGTCCTTTGGGACGACCACCGCGTGAACCCCTGTCGCATCAGCGCTTCGGAGGCAGGCACCTAGGTTATGGGGGTCGGTGACGCCGTCGAGAGCAAGCACCAACGGTCGCTCGACGCCAGACAAGTAGGACACGAGATCCCGCTCGCTGAGGTTAACTTCCGATGATGCAATCTCAATGACAGCGACGACGCCCTGATGACGCTCCGAAACCTTGGTGTCCAAATCTGCTTTCGGCACCCGGGTAATAGACACACCCTGATTCTTGGCCAGCGCGAGCAGCGCTTGTATGCGCTTATCGTTACGATCGATCTGAACAAACAACGACAGAATGCGCTGCGGCGAGCGTCGCAGCAGGCTATCGACTGCATGAATGCCAAAGGCGATATCGCTCACGCCTTCCGATCCCTGCGCTTTGGCGCGCCTTTATTCTTGGAAACCTTGCTCTTCGATGACTTTTTCTTGGATCCACTCGCTGAATGACGCGACTTCTTGTCTGACTTATCCGATCGCCGTTCTGAGCGCGCACTCCCCTTTTTTGGTCCTGCCTCCCCAGAGTCACGCCGGCCTTTTCGCGACCTGACAGATTGCTTATTACCCCTGCGACCCGCCCCGGGTTTCACAGCGCCAACCAGCTCAAGGTCAATTTTACGATCGTCGAGATCGACGCGCGCAACCTGAACGCGAACCGCATCCCCCAGTTGATAGGTTTGCCGCATATGCTCACCGACAAGACGTTGCGATGCGTGATCGAAATGATAATAGTCCGACGGCAGCGCGCTGATATGAACCAGGCCTTCCATGTAGATGTCGGTCAATTCGACAAACATACCAAAGCGAGTCACCGAGGCGACAACGCCCGCGAATTCGTCACCAATGTGATGCCTCAGATACTCACACTTCAGCCACAACTGAACGTCTCGTGTCGCATCGTCGGCACGTCGCTCGGTCATCGAGCAATGCTCTCCCACTGTCACAAGGTCGGTCATCGTGTAGGGATAGAGTGCTCTGGTTTTATCTTTTGAGAGCTTCCGAGGCGTAGAGCCTGAGGAAGTCGCGAGTCGTTTGATCGCCCGGTGAACTAACAAATCCGGATAGCGCCTAATAGGCGAAGTGAAATGCGCATAGGCCTCGTAATTAAGCCCGAAGTGACCACCATTATCGGGCTTGTATACAGCCTGACTGAGCGAGCGAAGCAACATGGTTTGAATGACCTGAGCATCATCGCGTTCAGCCAATCTGGACAACACACTTTGATAATCCAAGGGCGTGGGGTCCATGCCACCGGGTATGTCGAGCGCCAGCTCGCCAAGAAAGGTGCGAAGCGCTTCCAGCCGTTCGGCGGAGGGTCCTTCATGCACACGGAACAACGCAGCCAATTCAGACGCTTCCAGGTATGCTGCCGTCGCAACATTCGCCGCCAACATGCACTCCTCTATCAACTTGTGGGCATCATTGCGGTTGACCGGGACAATAGCGTCAATCTTGCGATTCTCGTCAAACAGAATCCGGGTCTCTACCGTTTCGAAATCGATAGCGCCCCGCGTTGATCTCGCCTCTCTGAGCACTTTATACAGCGCATGTAGCTGGGACAGTCCCTCCAGTCGATCAGTGTGTACCCCCTCGTGCCACCCGTTCTCTAGGACCGCGCCAACCTGCGTATAGGTCAGTCTGGCATGTGAGTGAATGACGGCCTCATAGAAAGATGAATCAGTCACTTGGCCTTGTGCGTCGATGACCATCTCACAAACCATAGCCAGCCGATCGACGTTGGGCTTCAGCGAGCAGAGCCCATTGGAAAGCACCTCGGGGAACATCGGCACCACCCGCTCGGGGAAGTAAACAGAGTTACCTCGATTAAAAGCCTCCTCATCAAGCGCGCTCCCGATCTGGACGTAATGACTGACGTCCGCAATTGCTACCCAGAGGCGAAAACCGGAGCCTTCGGCTTCACAGTAGACCGCATCATCAAAGTCTCTGGCATCCTCACCATCAATGGTGACAAGGCCCAGATGCCTCAGATCTACGCGATGTTGCTTGTCCGACTCTGAGGGCTCGTCGCGAAGTGCACCCGCCTCGGAAAGAACGGCATCAGGCCATTCGTGAGGAATATCGTGCGCACGTATGGCGACATCGATTTCAAGACCGGGATCGAGATGATCACCTAAAATCTCCTCAACCTCGCCCTTGGCGCCAAGCACTTCCGTTGGGTAGTCGGTGAGTTTGACCGAGACAAGCTGGCCAGTCTTGGCACCGTGCTTCGATTTAGGCGGTATCAATACGTGATTACTGATTCGTCGGTTATGAGGCAAGAGGTAGCCAATCCCGCCCTCTTCCATGTAGCGACCCACAATATGGGTGTGAGCACGAGTCAGCACTTCGACTATCTGACCTTCAGGTCGACCTTTATCATCCTGACCCGATTGAGCTATCAGCACCTCATCAGCATCGAACACGCTGTACATCTGTCGACTGGAGAGGAAGAAGTCATCACCCCCTTCGGTGGGTGAAGCAAAGCCATAACCATCTCGGTGACCAATAATTTTACATTTCACCAGGTCCATTTTCTTAGGAAGACCCAGCGCACCTCGCCGTCCCGAGATTAACTGCCCATCACGCTGCATCGCCTTAACGCGCTTCTGGAGCGAAAAGAGATCGCTATCGTTATGAATGCGAAGCTCATCGGCAAGCTCAGTGAAGCGCATCGGCACATCACGCTCTGCCATGACATTGAGAATGAGCTCACGACTTGCAATGGGCTGATCGTATTTTTGTGCCTCACGCTCTGCTTGAGGGTCAGTCGGCGTAGTCGCCTTAGAGGGTTTTTTCAAAATTCCGCCAATGGAGGTAGTGGATAGCTGATTGCTATGAGATATACGCGAAGTGTACGGTGATGCGATTGACAAATAAATGTCCAACCCTTAGCCTCGCGATCCTTCGTTTTACCTTACCTGCCCAGGTGGTGAAATTGGTAGACACGCTAGCTTCAGGTGCTAGTGCTCGCAAGGGCGTGGAGGTTCAAGTCCTCTCCTGGGCACCAAATAGGGGCAATTACGATGCTGACATGAGCTTTCCTTGCGGGGTTATTTCTGTAGAGCTTGGTCAGACCAGCATGGCAATCATTAGAACCCGATGAAAGCCCATCATAGTCACACTACCAGCTCTCTTTATAAGGCCTTAAATCCAGCTCATGAGTCCAAGCAGATGCTGGCTGAGAATGAAGCGCCCAAAACGCTTCAGCAATTGCATCGGGGTCTAGCGCGCCGTCGTCACCCAGAGACTCGAGATAATCGGCAAAGCGGCCTCGCACAATATCACCGTTTACAACGCCGTCGATGATGACATGTGCTACATGTATGCCCTGTGGCCCGTACTCACGCGCGAGCGCCTGAGCAAGGTTTCGAAGACCCGCCTTCGCGACCGCGAAATGTGCGAAGTTGGGACGCCCACGAAGCGAAGCCGATGCTCCCGTAAAAAACAGGGACCAGCTTCCTTGTTCTGACAACAATGGAATGGCCAACCGCGAGGTTAAAAACGCGCCAAAACAGCCGATGCGCCAGAAGTCTTCGAATTGCTCAGGCGACAGATCGCTAAATTTAATCGGCAGATTACTTCCCGCGTTGTAAATGACTGCTGCCACGGGCAAGTTTCGCTCCCGAACGATCTCGAAAACTCGATGTTGATCATCCTGCACGGTGACATCGGCTACGACCGCCTCAATGGAACCCCCCGCCGCTATGATTGCTCCGGCAGTCGCATCCAGCTTCTCCAGCGTCCGGCCCGCGATAATCACGTGATAGCCCGCACCCGCAAATTTGCGCGCGACAGCCGCACCAACACCGGCGGCGACGCCCACGCCCATTATCAATACCGTTTCTGACACCGTCATCTCCTCATTTGCCCCTGGGGTGCGCCTAGATCACAACACCCAATGTACCATCGACGATGCAACGTGCCGCGTATCGCACCCACGAACGGGGCCGAATTAGCAAAAGGTGTCCATGATTAAACGCGGGGCCATAGGCTATTGCAGGGAATCCGCGCTCATGATCGATGATAAATCAATCGCATGATCCAGGATGCGCGTGACTTGGAGCTCCACGTCAGGAGTAAAGTTAAAACCAAGAAAAGCGCAGCGACCTAACTCGATACAACCCATCATGACGGCTCCCTCATCACAGGCGTCACCTATCATTTCTGAGACTCCATTGAAGAATAGGTATTGATCAAGCTCACCGGCTTTCATCAGATCGGCACACAATGCATCCAATGGAGTTTTAATCTGGTCTATCACTACATCTGAAAAGTCCATGGTCTGTCCTGATCTGCTTCAATGCCCACGGTACTGGGTTAGCGTAGCTCCGCCAATCAAAACCGCAGGTTTGAACCGAAACTGACTAGAAATGGCCTTAACACCGAGCGACGGTGCTCGTGAAAAGGACTCGCTTTTATGTAAGGCTAACGTGATTCGAAAATCCAGGAAAAATGAATGGCTGTCAGCCAGTCCATATTTGCAATTGATCTCGATTACGACGAGGCTCGCGTCTTCTATACCGGTGCGAAGAATCGCATACAGGTCACGGCCAACGACGGCAAAAAGATCAATTTACCTTGGTCGATGCTTCAACCGTTCTTCACACCATCCGGTGTACAAGGACGATTTGTTATCCAGTACACGAGCGACGGAAAAATGCTCAAACTCGAGAGACTATAAGGAATCAAATAGAAGAAAACGCGCTATTTGAGTCGCTCAATAGCACGCTCTGCTCCGCTGAGTGCTTTCAAAATTCCCTCGCGAAGTCCGTCCAGATCCACACCTTCAGTGCTCTTCTGACCCGCACGATACCGCGCGTAAACCCCGTGCAAAATAGCGGCGGTCTTCCAGTTGTTGAATCCGACGTAGTAATCGAGCAGATCGACGGAAAACCCTGTTCGCTCTGCGTAGCGCTGAGCCAGCTCCGCTCGGAAAGGGAAACCTGGAACTGCAGTGGGTGCCGTGGGTTCCAGGTGCGGGTCATTGGCGCTCTCGGGCCAAGCACGCAGTGTGTATCCCAGATCTGCCAGCGGGTCGCCCAGCGTCGCGAGCTCCCAATCAAGCACGGCAGAGACCTTGGAGTCCCGTCCAAAGAGGCAATTGTGTAAGTAGTAGTCCCCGTGAACCACGCTTGCCGTTACCTGCTCCGGCTGATTGGCCAAAAAATAGTCTTTAAAGTCATGGGCTCTTGGATCATCCAGTTCCGCATAGGCGATTGAGGATTCCCATGATCGGTACCATGCTTTGATTTGGCGACCCACATAGTCTTCCTTTTTACCCAGTGTGGACAGCCCGATGACATCAGGGTCTAGCACGTGCATGTCAGCCAAGGTATCGATGAACGAATACGCTAGGGTTCTTCTTTGCACTTCAGGCACCCACGCCAACGTGTCGTCATTGGTGAATAAAGGTCGGCCCTCCGAAAAGCCCATCACATAAAAAAGTGCTCCGGTTACCGATAGATCCTCACAGAAACCGATAGGTTCGGGCACGGGAAAACCTTGCGGTGCAAAAGCGGCGATTAACGACCACTCCCGGTTCATGTCGTGAGCCTTCGGTAGGAGCTCGCCCATGGGTGGACGGCGCACTACCGCTCGCTTACCCGAGTGATCCTCTAGCCTGTAGGTCAAATTAGAGTGTCCGCCCTCTAATCGCGTCCATGATAAAGGCGGCTTAAAGTAATCGGTGTTTGCTTCAATCCAGGCCTCTACCGCCTGAATATCATAGCCTTCAGCAACGCGTGCGTCGGCATTTTCGTTCATCGTCATTCCACCACTCATCGACTTGTTACTACCATAGCGATCGTACTTAGGCTGGACCCCACTGCCAATCGGAATTAGCAAGCAGCTCGCTAATTGGTGGCTAATCAAGTCTTAAATAACGCATGAAGTCGCTATTTAGAGGCGCGTGTTACCCGTTTACGTGTCCAACGAGTAAGCGCCCAGACCGAGAAGAAAACAATCGGGGCAGCGATGCCAAGCACAATTTTCGGGTTCACTTGGAGCAACTCGGCGGCGATGCCCGCTTCCAACATTATCTCCAGGAGACCCATTGCATAGTAGCTAATGACAAAGGTGGAAAACCCTTCGACCGCCTGCTGCAAGCGAATCTGTGTGGCCGAGTGATCGCCCATTGTTTTCATCATCGCATGGCTCTGACGGGTGCGAATGAGATCAACGACTGAGCTTTGTAACGTAATGGCGCGAGTAACGCGCTGGGCGAGCTCTTCGATCCTTCGCTCTGCAGCCTCACAGGTGCGCATGGCCGGCTGCAAAGTTCGTAACAAGTACGCGGAGTAACGCAGCTGTGGTGAGTTCGCGTCCTCCCCTAACTCACTTAAACGCTGCTCAACAATGCGTGAATAGGCACGGGAGGCGGCAAATCGATAGCTCGACTCTGCCGCAAGGTGCTCCATGCGGGCCGACATATTGGATAACGTCATAAACAGCGACTCGTGATCCGTAGTTTCATGTGACTGCATAAGTTCATCCATAATTGGCTCGAGCTCTGTTTCAAGCTGATTCAGTTCCGCCATGGTGGTCCGAGCAACAGGCAAGCCTTCAACCGCCATCAACCGATAGCTCTCGGTCTCCAGCACGCGCTGGAGTAAGCGACTCACGGCTGTATCGGGCAGCAAGTGATCAATCAATACGATGCGACAGTAACCGTCCGCGTCTAGATGAAAGCTCGTCCAGAGCGACGCCTTACCATCGGCCACAGGACCACCGTAAATCTCGTTTGAACCCAAACTTGAACGAATGAACTCCATGTCCAGCTCATGCGCCACCTGCTTTAGAACCTCGACATTAACGCCGCAAACAAGTTCATCACTAAAAACGGTACCTATCTCGTTAGGTGCGAACTGATTTGCCGATTCGCTGAAGAGTGGCGAGCCGTTGCCCGGCACCAGACAAGTAATCGAGTCCGCCTCGGTATGTCCCTCCCACTTGATGAGCGCTGTGCCCAATTGTGCCAAGTGATAGCGGCTATCTTCACTGGGGCCTGGCTGACTGTGACGAGCACAAAGCTGAGTAAACGCCTCTCGACTGTCCGTGGCCCTCCCTGTTCGCTTAATAACCTGATGGGTACAGCGAAACGGCGCAGGCATTGTGGCCACCGGTCGCGCGTGCCACTCGCTATTGAGCCTCACTCGCGACAGAAGAGAGTCAGATGACGTCATTTAAGACCACCGAGGGTAACAAGGGTGATGGGCAGCTAGCGATATGTCCCCACGCAGGGATTACGCCACTGGATTTAAAGTTCATTACGCACGCTGATGACATATGGATGCTCGAGCAGACGTCTAGTAACGCGCGGTTTATCCTATTTTCGACGTTAAAATGATGCGGTAAGAGAGTACACTTACCGTGGTGCCCTCGAGACTTTGGACGCGGAGTACGCATGCTTTATCACATCTTTTGCAAAGATAAACCGGGCTGCTTGCAGCTGCGACTAGATAACCGGGACGCTCATCTAGCTGTGGTAAACGCCCTCGGCGATCGTCTTTTTACGGCAGGTCCCTTACTGAATGGGAATGACGAAATGATCGGATCAGTGCTCATTATCGACTTCGATGATGACGTCGCCGCCGAGGCCTTTTGTGAGCAAGACCCTTACGCAAAAGCCGGGCTATTCGAGCAGGTCACTGTGACGCGCTGGCGCAAAACCTTGCCACCCTGAAAATCGGCAGCTGCGAAGGGTCGCAGACCGTCAACGGGGGTGAATCATAGGTACACCGTAACGCTTAGTTGAAGACGTCAAAGGTGTGCGAAAACTTCAAAATCCATTCGCGGCGTTTTTCGGCGAAAAAGCCCACATCGTCATCTCGTGTTTCGTTATATACGAGGTAAAAACCAGCGTCGGCTGACGTTAGCCAAGCGAATCGGAGGTTTGACGCGACGACATCGGTTGCATCGTTATATTGCACCAGACCCTGAAGCGAGACCTTGGGATTAAACGAATAGGTCATTCGAAGCGAGCCCACATTGATCTCAAGCTTCTCGGGGTTATCGGGACGCTGAATTTCGTTGTAAGTCCATCCAAGCCGCGCATTAAATGTCTCGCCAATTCGATATTTGAGACTGGGCGTTAGCTGGATTCGATCCCCGCCAAAGAAGCCACCCATCTTTGCTGTCATATCAAACGACAACGGTTGACTATCATCGGTCATCAGAACCAGCTGTAGCTCTTCATCGTCATAGTTACCCGCCTCAACGACTTGCCCGGGCGCAAGCTGAAAGTCCTCCCGAACTCCCTCGTGCAGCAGATTTACACCCGTGTGTATCTCGAACCCTGACTTCCATTCCCAATGGTTATCAATGTGTAAGAACCCCGTTTCGTGCAGGCCATCACCTCCCCAGTAGCCTCGATAGGCAATATGTGGCCGAAGTTCAAGCAGGTGTTTCCAGGAGGGATCTCTCCAGCGCTTCAGGGCGAAAAGCCATCCACGTTTAAAATCCGTCCTCTGTAGAAAACCGACCTCGGGATTAAAGTTTTTACCCACCTCAGTAAAACTTGCCGAGTAGGACCACTCCTGCGTATCCGCCGCCGCCGACAGGTGAAGAGCGGTGTCATCTCCGTTAAGACCAGGTGTATCGGTTTTCGCAAAGAAACCAGACAACAAGCCATCATCACCCAACCCCAACTGTCCATCGACCGAATACGTGCGGTTGTAGTGATCGGGCCCGCCATCAAGGGAGCCATTTTCTTCCTTACGAACCAGAAGGAATCCAAGGCTTGAGCGGTTTTCAAACTCCTGGCTAACCCTGGCTACGCTGAAGTCTGTCTGAGGTGCGATCCCCGGCACCTCATCCGCCTGCATATGAAGTAAACCCACATTGGTCGCCTCTCCGATCTTGCCTGACAATCGGGCGCCTGCCTTGATTGGGATCTGGCTACCATCACCGGCAATACCAATCCGCCGGCTAAAAAAGAGCTCCACCTCTCGCGAGATACCGACTGAAAACTGCCCCGCGTTCTCCAGGAAAAAGGGCCGCTGCTCAGGTAGGAATAAACTGAACCGATCGAGGTTAATCTGGAATTCATCAACCTCCACCTGCGCAAAGTCAGTGTTGTAGGTCATATCCAAGGTCAAGCTTGGCGTCACAGAGTATTTGATATCAAATCCCAGCTCCTGTTCGCTCAGGCTTGGAATTCGGTTCCCGTTGCGCTCCTTAGCCAACCCGTAGGGCGTTATTTTTAGGTTGCGCTGTCGTGGTGCCGATATGTTTCCCACACGACCGGCGTCAGCCAGGCGCGAGAGGCTGTATTGTCGAGAGATCGGTGCCCAGTAAGCGACCTCGTTGTTGCGTCGGATGGTCCGCTTGAAATTAAAGCCCCAGCTCTGTACGTCTGCATTACCAAAACGCAGTGACCTGAACGGGATTTCGAACTCCGCTGACCAGCCATAATCACTTATTTTAGTCGCAATCCGCCAATTGGTGTCCCAGTTAAGGTTGAAGCCTGCGCCACGACTCATTGCCCCACTCGCTTCTTTACTCACCTGTGCGTCATATTCAATGCCGGCCGGGTTAGTCCCAAAAACAAAGCCGTTTTGCTGATCCTGAAAGGCGTCAATGATGAAACTGAAACTATCGCCATTATCTAAAGAGGCATCACGTCGGCTATCAGCAACGATAATGCCCTCTGGGTCATCGTCATAAGCAATCACAGCAATGTACAAAGCGGTATCGGTATAACCGATATAAACATCAGTTTGTTGCGTTGCTGGCGCACCCTCGACGGGGCGCTGTTGCCAGAAGCCACTCAACGCTCGCTTGCCCCACACACCATCACCCAGCACGTCGCCATCGATCAAAGGGGCATTGGACAGCCTCACTGCATCAGCGGACGGTTCAGCAAGACCTTGCAAAGACAAAAAAGAGAGCGCAATGACTAAAACAGAGCGACTGAGAGCGCGAGAGATCACAGGGTTTACTCTTAAGCGAAGCATAGACCACGAAGGAATAAGAATATCACTTGCCAGAGGTCATTCTGTGAAGACTACCCCTTGCACGTTAGGCCGATTGGAGGATGTTCGTCACATTTAGGCAGAATGTGACTGGAATAATCACTGGCTTAGCGCCAGCGAATAACCAGGGTCTTGCTCTCAGCAGACTCAATCGCCATAGCGGCGGCCTCCTCACCAAAGCGATCTGAAATTTGATCTCGCTTTATTTTCAGTGTCGGCGTCAGCACCCCGTTCTCGATACTCCAGGGCTCGTAGGTGAGAATCGCACCACCCATCCGCGCATGCTTTTCAACCTCCTCATTTAGCTGACTCAGGGTCGCTCGAACCGATGCCTCGATGACATCACGGGGCGCATCGCGCATCGTTTCCGATATCACGGCCACCATCATCGTTTTATTCATACCCAACCCTACAAGGCACTGCTGCTCAACATAGGGGTTATCGGCAAACTGAGCTTCAATGGGCGTGGGTGCAACGAATTTCCCCTGAAGCGTTTTGAAGTAATCTTTGATGCGGCCGGTGATGTAGAGGAACCCGTCTTCATCTTGTCGAAAGCGATCTCCAGTGTGGAGCCAACCGTCTTGAATGAGTTCAGCCGTTTTGTCCGGCTGTTTGTAGTAGCCAGGCGTGCATCCATCAGCTCTAATCGCTAACTCGCCCTCCTCGGTAATTTTAATATCAACACCCGGGGCGGCCTTACCCAATGAGCCCAGACGTCGCGCACCTTCCCGACTGATAATCAGGCTCATTGCCTCTGTCTGACCGAAGCCTTCCATCAAAGAGATACCCACGCTATCCCACCACTCCATCAGTGGCGTCGGCAGTGGGGCGGATCCAGTAAGATGAAACTCACAGCGATCGAGACCCAATGCCGTCTGAACTGTGTGGGCGATCCCCTCTGAGTTAGCGGCCAATGCCGCGTCGAAGGCCTCGCGCCCACCGAACTTGGCCAGAATTGCCTGCTGCAATTGCTCCCAAACCCGAGGCGCTCCGAAAAAGAAGGTAGGGCGTGTCCGCTGCATATCGCGGCCTAAATATTCCAGCCCTTCATTAAAGCTGACGGGCGCACCGTGGCACAGGGAGGTAAATTCAATGACCTGCCGCTCAGCCAGGTGCGAAAGGGGCAAGTAGGAGAAGTAAATGGGATCCGCCTCTATCGCCAGGAACTCACTGCCGCGTCGAATAGGGATCACGTTGCTGTCGTTAGTCTGAATAACGCCTTTGGGTCGGCCTGTAGTGCCGGATGTAAAGATAAGCGCGATCATGTCATCGTGCCTAGGCACGTGACTCGGAGTCCGACTCTCTCCCTCTTTGAGAAGTTGATCCCAGGTCAGTGTCGCCTCGGGAATATCGACGCCAGGCAAGCTGATGATGGTCACATCATCGGCAAGCACCTCTTTTACTCGGTCCCAGTTTTCCGCCTCGCCGACAAAGATCGCTTTGGATTCCGTAAATTCGGCGATGTACTGAGCGACATCCGCATTGAGTGTCGTGAACAGACCCACACTGACATTGCCGGCGGCCATGATGGCCAGATCCGCGAAGAACCAGTGGGCTCTATTTCGCGATAACAAAAGAATCTTCGTGTCTTTGTCGAATCGCTGCTCTAACGCAGACGCAACCGCATGAATTTGGCGGCGACTTTCTTTCCAGGTGTAATCATCACTTGCTTCACCTCTAAAATCACGAAGCCAGACGTCATCGGATTTTTCTTCTGCCCACTGATCGAGGTAAGCCAATAAGGTGTCATGTTCCATGAAGTTGCCTCTAAAGCGTCTTTATTTTTCTTTTCGTGCCATCCTTTGAACTATCCTGAGCATGCCAGACTGCCCAATCAAGGCAAGTGGGACGATTCTGCGCTACCAACGTCGGCCGAGCAGGTGTCTCAGGATACTGCGCAAGAACGAATCGTGTTGAAGCTTGAGAGGTTAGCGTCGCCACCAACGAGGCCGTCGTTCTTACCGGCTTCGCTGAAATGCATCAACAACAGCGTATGGGCATCGGGCTTAAACTCTTTGGCGGGTGGCTCAAACCTTGAGCGATAGCGCGTTTTGTTGCTGATACGAACCTCGTCGACCAACCCATTGATGACTTCGTAGTAACCCCTGCAGCAATTGTTACCGCCAATCGCAATATTTTGATACCCAAGCTGCGCAGGTCGCGCATTTACTTTCTTTTCAGCGGCTACCTGACCATCAATAAATAGACGTAATTGACCTTCTTCATTCGTCGAGGCAATGTGTACCCAGCGATTCTTTGGCACCGGGTTTTCGGTAGAGAGGGCAACAGATTTGGAGAGTGTGCCGTCAATGGAGAACCAGGCTCGAAGCAAGCCTTCTTTGCCAACTGACAGTCGGTACTCTCGTCCGCGACCTGAACCTGAGTACTTATCAACGATGATCCCACCTCGAACATATTCCCGAAGAAAAATACGCGCCTCGATAGTGTAGGAGTCATCCAAATGGAGCTCTTGTGTCTGACTCACAGTGATGGCCTGAGAACCCTGGTAGGGATCAAAGTCCGCTGACATTCCACAGAAAGCACGACTTTCATCTGCCAGTTCGACCTCACATTCCGCTTTATTTCGCTGACAGTCAGTCACACTCAATATCGCGTCCGCAGTTCCTATCGTCGAATGGTCTATGACCACTCTCGAGTCATCGACAACCAATATGACATCGACAACAGGATCGCCCCGTGTGACGCCAATCTTTAATTTATAGCGACCCGAGATGGGCTGGAATGGCAGTAGCAACTGAATTCGAGAATCATTTTGGTCAACGAGCCTTGGTTCAAACAGGTAAGCCGCATCGTCAGCACCAAAAAAGATTCGGTGCTCTGGGTCGTTGAGTAACTGCTCACCATAAACATTCAAGCGGGCGCCCTTCATCTCAACCTTCAGCACAGGCCCTTTCTCTGGGTTCGGCGAATGAGAGGCCCACAGAAGCGCGGGTGTTGTGAGATACAACACCGTCGCCAGAACAGCATGTTTGACCGCTCGTAATTGTTTCAATTGGGTCTTCACCTAAAAGCTATAGCACCAAAGGCCAGCAAGTATTAAATAAATGTGTGCGATAACACGAATTTTTCCGGCACCTAGGCGACAAATTGGGCAAAAAGCCTACCCAGCAGCGATCGTGTGTTGCACGCATCGCTACCGTCATCAGGGTGAGTCTGCCGGTCGATGGCATCGAGCTGAGCAGAGAGGCGCTCCGAAATCATATCCCGATTACAGTGATGGGTGAAAATGTAGAAGTCATCTGCCTCCACACCCCTAATAGCATGCTCAGCAACCTGTTCTGGCGAAAAGCCCAGAGCAGGGCCACCGCCTAAGACGGTCTCGGGACCGCCGAATTCATCCGGGATTCGCGAAACGGACGCTGCAATATTAGTCGCTACCAGCGCAGGACACAGTAAGCTCACACCGAGGAAATTAGGCGTCTCTCGGTCAAAGGTTTCTGTGAGCCCCAAGACTGCGTGCTTACTAGCGTTGTAGGCACCCAGTAGCGGCGCAGGGACTGCAATACTATTTTCAGAGCCCGTGACAATAACCTGGCACTGAGATCCTTGCTCGATAAGGCGAGGCCCAAACGTTTGTAGGGTGTGCCATACCCCAAAGTAGTTCACTTCCATCACCCATCGAGCATGTGCCTCGGTGTGGTCCAACAGTGGGCGCAGAGGCAGTCCGACACCGGCATTAGCAAAGACTAAGTCCACGCCACCTAAGGTTGCCCAGCTAAAGTCAGCCAGTGCCTCGAGCGATTCCTGTTGGGTCACGTCGCAGACAAACTTATGAAATGCGTAACGCTCGTCAGCGCAGATGGTCAGCGCTGCCGCATCAATATCGGCAAGTACGATCTGACAACCACGATCAGCCAGCTGCCTAGCGATGGCTAGGCCAATGCCACTCGCACCACCCGTGATAACGACCCGGCATCCGTCAACCTTCATCGACTGCTATTCCTCTTCTTTAACCACTGTTATCCAAAAACTTGATGGCTGACTGCTAACTAGGCAACAACACCCTCGGAACTGAGCTTCTGTATATCAGTTTCGCTAATGCCAAAGCTCTCCAACACCGCCCGGGTGTGCTGCCCGTGTGTTGGCGCACCGCTCCCTGGCGCTAGCCGCTCTCCGCCAAATAGGGGTGGCGCGAGGACACGCCTAGACGAGCCCGCGATGGGGTGGTCGTAAATATCCACAGTCCCATTGGCCACTAACTGGTCTTGTGCCAGCACTTCGTCTCGCGTCATGACCTTGGCACAGGGCACATCGACTTCACGAAGTCGCCCCACCATGTCATCACAGCTCAGCTGCGCGCATCGCTTGGACACGAGACCTTTGAGAACGTGGATATTGCGCATCTGGTTCTCGAACGTCGCGAAACGTTCGTCGTCCAAAAGATGCTGCATATCAATTGACGTGAGGAAGCGCTTCTGCATCTCATAACTGCCAGCAGAGATGATGACGCCGCCATCGCTACACACCCACGGATCGTAGAGAATGTCGATGAGCATTCCAGCCCGCTCATGATCATCACTCAGCAGCGTGTGATTTTGAAAGCCATCGAGGAAGATAAAGAAGAGCCCGGAATCGATCATGGAGAGATCTATGTGTTGACCTACTCCTGTTCGCTCCCGCAAAAACAGTGCGCTTGTGACCGCTTGGCAGGCAGTGTATCCCGTGATCTTGTCGCATAAGAGTGTACGCATGAATGCAGGCTCATCGCCTTTGCCCTGTGTAGCAGCGACCCCTGCGTGTGCCTGGATGATGGGATCGTAAGCCGGCACGCTACTCATTGGGCCTTCCGTTCCGAAACCAGATATTGCGGTATAAATGAGCTTCGGGTTGATAGTGCGTAGCGTCTCTGAACCCAAACCCAGCTTGTCCATGACACCGGGTCGAAAGTTATGAATAACAACGTCGACCGATGGAATCATCTCCTTGATAACTCGCACACCCTCGTCTGACTTGAGGTCGATCCGCAGCGACTCTTTGCCCCGATTACAGTTGGCAAATAGCGCAGAGATATCGGCCTTACGCGCACCGATGTAGCGCATGGGATCACCCATTGCCACTGGCTCCACTTTAATTACCCTGGCGCCCTGCTCGCCCATCATCATTGAAGCTAGAGACGCAGTGATCATGGTTGAGAATTCGAGAATCGTGATTGACTCTAGTGGCTTCATATCGCCTCCGTCACTTTTTATTCATCGGTATGACCACACGCTAGAGGCAGACAGACCGACAATCAAGTGATGCAGAACGCTCAATCGCTATTCGCGTCAAGCGTGGTTTGAGAAATACGGAGAAGCTGCTCGTATTCAGCCTCGTATACTTCGTCGAGCAGGGCTCGCATGCCACCTCGCTGCATCAAGTTCCAGTCGTCATAAGACACATTGTCGTAAGCGTGCTTGATAAAATTAGCCCTTAGCTTTCGCAGAGGCTTTAGCCAATAGCGCCAGTACACATGGCCGGGGCCCGTATCTGAAAATAAGACCGGTCTTTGTGGAGCGGCACCGCCCGAGCAAAACCGCTCAATTGCCCGCGCCGAGAAACTTCTGTTTTTGACGCGGTCAGGCTCAAGATGGGGCAGTGCATCGAGTCCTATAAGCTTCCGCAAGCACTCCAAGACACGCTCCTTATTACTTCGAACGTGCTCAAAACACATGAGTATGACGCGATCTTCACCGAAGAACTCCACGCAGTGCTCGTAAATTGATCGAACGGGAAATCGTCGAGCATCTATGTTTCGCATGCCGTCGGCGTAGATGGCACGCTTTTCGCCAAAAACACCTTCTCTAAAATTGAGAAATGTTTCGATTGGACCACCTGCACCTTTTACCAGAGACTGCCGATAGGCTGAATGAAGCCAATCTGCTGGATACCGAGCCACATACAAAATATGAGCCTCGGGCATCAGCTCTTTCAATAGTGCCAGGTACTCGGGATGCTCCGGGTACCCGTCGTACATCTCTCCGGGAATATCGGGTTTCGATATCAATAGACACTTCCCGTGACCCATCTGCCGAAAATGCGTCAGCGCCTCAACCACCCCCGCTCTGCCGGCATCATTAGCTGGGTCACGATACAACTGATGCAAGGGATTCATCAGCTCAGGCGGATTAAAGAACACCTTTGGACCGCGAAGTTGAGCAAACACAAAATTTTGAAAGAAGCGCGTCGCTGTCTTGTGCAAACCAATATGAACAACGATGCGAAGCGGCGATGATTCCGGCACCTACTTTTCCTACTCGAATAAACCGTGCACTCATGATGTATAGCCTGACGGACAACTTCAAGTCGGGCGCCAAAAATCATCAAATTCGGCCATACACTGGCATTTCTCATATCCTGCGCTATGTTTCATAGAGCCCAAGGATGGGCTTGAATAACAACAAGGAAGTGACCATGACCTTACATCTGTCCCAATCAAGCAACCGTTTCAACCGCGATAGCCAAGCGGAATTATCTATCAGTCAGCCTCTTGCACGCGGTCGCGATTGCGACATCTTTGCACTGCGCCTGCGAGAGCGTCCCCCCGAACCCCCTGAGAGGCTACTCCAGTTTTTTGAGCGGACACCCCACAGACCTTTGTCTCACACAGCCCTTAAAGTAATCGACGCGTTGCTGACGGGCGACCTGAGTCGAATTCGATTAGAGACCCTGGCCGATAGCTTACGCATTAGTCCGACCACCCTTCGACGCCGACTCAGTAGAGACAATATGAGCTACCAAACCATTTTGGATGCGGTAAGACGACACCGCTGTGAGGAGCGTTTGCCGATGACTGGGTGCGGGGAAAATGCCTCGCCTGGGATCTGGGTTATGCCGAAGTGAACAGTTTTTATCGTGCCTTTCGGCGTTGGACGGGTCGAGACTGCAGTGACGTAAAGTTACTGCTGGTCTGACGACGAATCGACCGGTTCAACGGGATCGAAACGCCCCATCTTGTCGTAGACCCAATAACCGACCCACTCGTGAATGGCGGCTGTGCTGGTTGAGAGGTGTTCAATGGTTGGCATCCAACCCGGAACCGGACTGGGATACTTGTGAACGCGGTGATCCGTCGGTACTGCTGTGACCTTGAAGCCCTGTGCAGTAAACAGAGCGACCGCCCGCCGCATGTGCAGCGAAGAGGTGACCAGTAATATGTGCTTCGAGCCATTGGCAAGCTTGGCAATAGCAACCGCTTCTTCTTGGGTGGTTAGGCTGCTCTCTTCCAACAAAATGGCACTGGACGGGACTCCCAATCTTTTCAGCACATCGCTGGCACGACTAGCCGCAGTAACGGGACCCCGAATTGCCCCCCCGCTGACAATAACCCGAGGCGCCTTGTTCGCCTTCAAAAGTTCGGCACCTGCGAAAACGCGATCGGCGGCATCGTTCAAATCGCCCCAGCGACCGAATTTTCCCTCGGCCTCGATACCACCGCCCAGCACCACGATTACATCACCGTTGGGGAGCTCTTCTGGGGCAAACGCGGGATAACGTGCCTCTAGCGGTGCGGCGAATGTATTCACGCCAAATTGCGTCGACGGGAAGTACAAAATTCCCAGCGCTAAAAACGTATAGAGCCCTGCGGCTGCGCGATTTCCGCGTAACTGCCCCCACAGCGACAGCCCAATAAACCAAAGCCCAAGTGAGACTGGGTAGACGAAAAGCGACAAGATTTTCGTCAACGTAAACATCAGGCGTAAGGATTCCTCAGAATGATCGTCTCTGAACGATCAGGTCCTGTAGAAATAATATCAATGGGTGCGCCGACCAATTCCTCAAGTCTAGTAATGTAGTTCCGAGCGGCCTGCGGCAGGTCATCCACGTTTTGAGCACCCATTGTAGACTCGTGCCAGCCTGGCACGGTCTCATACACAGGATGCAGGTCGTCATAATTCTCAGCGCCACCCATCATTGGATTGCCCTCTGCATCGGTATAACCGACACAAATGGAAATTTCGTCAATCCCATCGAGTACATCAAGCTTAGTGAGGCAAAGGCCGGAAAGCGAGTTGATTTGAACGGACGACTTTAGAGCGACGGCATCGAACCAGCCACAGCGTCGAGGGCGTCCGGTTGTGGCACCAAACTCATGTCCCCGCTCGGCCAGACGCTGACCGACTTCATCAAACAACTCAGTTGGAAACGGACCAGAGCCGACGCGCGTAGTGTAGGCCTTGGTGATCCCCAGCACGTAGTCGAGATACAAGGGGCCAAATCCGGAA
>ERZ802830.2038-NODE-2038-length-18648-cov-13.3661_pt1 | contig 18648 bp, 19 predicted proteins | sample MGYA00345654_ERZ802830 | MGnify/ENA primary metagenome ERZ802830 (study PRJEB30503, sample SAMEA104212375) | marine metagenome | biome: Westerlies Biome; feature: [SRF] surface water layer (ENVO:00010504) within the epipelagic zone...; material: water...
CTCTTGTTGACTTGCGGCGACTTCCAATCTGAATTGTCAACTCCAAGTACTCTGCCGACACGACCCGATAAAGACCGCACCCACAGGCTTAGGTCATTTGGGCCACAGCGCATAACGGATTTACGGTCAGTAAACGATGGTGCACATAAGTCCGTGTTATCGGCAGCCGATTTGCGCCAGATCATAGGGCGTGGATTGATAGATTTCATTGACCCAATTGCCATATAGCAAATGTCCGTGACTGCGCCAGCGGTTCTGGGGGGGCTGACTGGGATCATTATCGGGATAATAATTCACCGGCACATTGATTGGTGTTCCAGCCGCAATATCGCGATCATATTCGCTTTTAAGCGAATGGCTGTCATATTCGAGATGGTTGAAAATATACAGCGCCCGATGCGCGGGATCCTCGACCAGACATGGCCCAACGTCTTGAGAGCCGAGCAAAGTCGTCAAACCGCCAGCAGCCTCAATATCGGTCTGATGCACTTCAGTCCAACGCGACACAGGGATCACCAAATCATCGGAAAACCCTCTGAGAAAAGGCGAGGTTGGGGCCAGATTACGATGTCTAAAACAGCCAAATGCCTTTGCCTTAAGCGGTTGTTTTGCAATGCCATGAAAGTGGTTGATCATCGCCATCCCCCCCCAACAGACGCCAAAAATTGATTGCACATGCGACTGGGTCCAATCAAACACCTGCTGCAACTCACTCCAGTAACTAACCTGTGAAAACGGCAGATGTTCAATCGGCGCGCCGGTGATAATGAGCCCGTCAAATTTATCGCCACTGGCGGCAACCTCGGAAAAGGGACGGTAAAAACTATCCATATGCGCGGCGGATGTGTTGCGGGTCTGATGCTCGCTCATTCGGATCAGGCTCAGATCGATCTGCAGCGGGGTCGCGCCGATCAAACGCGTAAACTGAATTTCTGTCTCAATTTTCTTCGGCATCAAATTAAGCAAGGCAATCCGCAGTGGTCGAATATCCTGCCGGGCGGCCTGATCTTCATCCATCACCATAACGCCCTCAGCCGCAAGCGTCTTATAGGCCGGAAGAGTCGCGGGAAGTTTGATCGGCATGGCGTTGAAATCCTTGAAATGTCAATATTGGTTAAATAGGAACTTTAGCAACGTCGCTCAAGGGCCTGCGCGATCAATGCCTCAAATTCAGCTGTATCAGCAACCTTGGCAACCTCATCAGCGCTGACCGTTACACCCCAATTTGCCATCGCCCGATAGCGAGGCTGGCGGTGGGCCAGAGCTTTGGCATAGACCCATCTCACAAAAGTATCAGGATCAACATCCTGCGGCGAAATATTATTTTCTTGCAAATAAGTATCCCAACAGGCCCGAAGAAATTCAGGTTGATAGCACATCGGCTTTGGCGCCCGGTCAAAGCGGTCAATCAACGCCGCCGTATGGGCCTCAGAGCCCTCGATCCAGACCATCAAACAGCGCTCTGCCAGCGCCACAAGCACCGGATCGGTTGGATCATCGGGCGACACAACTTCGCAGATTGAACCGCCACTGTCGCAAACAAAATTGCGGTACCCGTAGATATCTTGCGCACGATCAATAAAATATCCGGTATCAAGCAACGCTGAAATCTCGGCACTTCGATGCAAATCCTGTCGGTGCATGTAATCGTCGAAATCAAGGCCACCCTGCGCTGATGCACCGGGTTTTCCCAGATAGGTCGACAGCGGCGCAAGGTTTTCAAAAGTAATATTAGAGCCGATATAGATCGAGTCTGACAGCAGCAGGTCCCGCAAATAGCCCACCTTCATTGCCTCGCGTTTAAAGCTATCGGCAATATGTTCGCCCATATAGCGCGTCCCGATCCGGTAATCGATGGAGTAATGAAACCATCCCCCCTCAGCCCGCAGCATATTGGACAGATGGGTCTTGCCCAGGCCCGACATTCCGAACAGCAGAACATTTTTATGCGATGCAGCATGCCAGTCTTTGGCGGATTGATAAAGCATGGGCTGGCTCCTGTTTGCGCTGCAAGTGGTACTGGCACTGCGCCAAAGGGTCAAATCTTATTCTCGACACCAAAGGCCTGAAGATCGCGTCCTGCCTCTGCTTTGAGCATTCTAATCAACGGTTTGGCGGCGGTTGACGGGTCTCGGCCCAGATGTTTGCGTAATTTGCCGCGAAAATTACAGCGGCGCCTATTAAGACGAATACATCCAATGCCTCGTCGTAAAATACCAACCCGACCACCGCAATAGCCGGCAACCTGATAAAATCAAAAGGCACCACAACCGCAGCCGGTGCAAGGGTCAGAGCCGTGGTCAAACAAAAATGTGCACACACACCTGCGAATCCGATCAAGACAAGCCATGGCCAGAGCATTAGAGAAGGAAAAGTGATGTCGCCGTCAAAGCCCGCGCAAACCACTCCGAAGACCAGTTGCATCAGGGTCAAGTAAAACAAAATACATGTCAGCGTTTCTGTCCGTGTCAGGCGCTTGGTCAGAATAATCGAACCGGCGAAACACACCGCAGACAGCGCCGCAGCAGCCACGCCAATATTTATCGTCATCACACCGGGACGCGCGACAATCAAAATGCCAACAAAGCCAACCAGAGCCACTCCAACCCGCAGCCGCGTCAAATTTTCGCCCAAAATTAACGGTGACAGCACCAAAACCCAGATCGGAGAGGTGAACTCAAGCGCAAAAATTTGCGCCAAAGGCAGCAAGGGAAGCGCCGAAAACCATAGGGTCTGGCCGGAAAAATGACACAGGTTGCGCGACAGATGTAGCCCACGGTTTCGGGTATTGATCTGGGACAAAGTGTCTGCGAACCAAGCCCCAACCAGAACAATTCCCAGTCCGAAAATGCTGCGATACAGCATTATCTCAACCGCATCCAATTCATTGCTGACCGCGCGCCCGGCAATCGCCATCGTGCTAAACGACACGATGGCCCCCGACATCCATAGGGCAACCAGACCCACGCCACCGCGCGCCTCGCCAGTTTGTCTGGCATGCGCCTGCACTTTAAGACGCAGTGTTTTGACACCTTGTTTCATATTTTTAACCACCTTGTGGGCACTATGATGGCGTGCCAGCACTTAAGTCGCAAGCTCTAGCGACCCTTCCAAACCGGATCGCGCTTCTCGGCAAAGGCACGGGCGCCCTCTAACTGGTCTTCTGAATTATATAAAATATCCACCGTCTCGAACTGGCTTTGCGTGATCCGGTTGAGCGCATCCTGAAATTTCATATCCTCGGATTCGCGCACAATCTCTTTGATTGCGGCATAGACAAGCGGCGGCCCCGATGCCAGCAGGTCGGCCAATGCATGGGCTTCAGACATCAGAGTGTCGGCGGGATGAATGCGGTTGATCAAGCCCCAGCGGGCGGCTTCTTCTGCCTGCATCCAGCGTCCGGTCAACAGCATTTCCATTGCGATGTGATACGGGATGCGCTTTGGCAGCTTAAGACTGGCGGCATCCGCCACCGTGCCCGAGCGGATTTCCGGCAGCGCAAAAGTTGCATGCTCGGCCGCCAATATCATGTCACAGGACAGCGCCAACTCCAGCCCACCCCCACAGCAGATGCCGTTCACCGCAGCGATCACCGGCTTGTTCATACCGCGCAATTCCTGCAACCCACCAAAGCCTCCGACCCCATAATCACCATCCACCGCGTCGCCGTCTGCGGCAGCTTTGAGATCCCAACCGGGGCAGAAAAACTTTTCCCCCTGCCCGGTCAGTACCGCCACACGCAATGTCGGATCATCCCGAAATTCTTTGAACACCTGTCCCATAACCCGGCTCGTGATCAAATCAATGGCATTGGCTTTGGGCCGGTCCAGTGTCACCTCAAAAACTGCCCCACGGCGGTTTGTTTTAATCGGTGTCTCGGTCATTGCTCACTCCCATTGTGATAAGTGCATCCACTGCAACCGCCCGATCTGGCGTACAGATCAGCGGGTTGATCTCAACTTCTTCTAAATGGGCGGCCGTTTCCAGCACAAAGCTCTGCACACCCAACACCGCCTGTATCAATGCGTCAATATTGATACCGGGGCTGCCGCGGTATCCACGCAATACCGGATAAAGCCGCAATTCTGTCAACGCCGCACGCACGTCTTGCGCGGTGACCGGCACCAACCGCGTTGCTACATCCATCAAAATCTCCGTCATCACACCGCCTGCGCCAATCGTCAACACAAACCCATGCGCTGGATCACGCAGCACCGCCACCAACACCTCGGCCACCCCGTCGGTTACCATCTGTTCAAGTAAGTAACCATCGCTGTCCATATCAGCGGCCGCCTGCGCAACGGCCTGCGATGACCACAAATTCAGATGCACTGCACCGGCTTCAGATTTATGCGCGTGCCCCATCCCTTTCAGAACCAACGGAAATCCGAGGGTTTCGGCAGCTTGCGCTGCAAGTTTAGCCGTTGCACAAAACCGGCCCTCAGGCACCGGCACACCATGTGCCAGTAACCGCGCCTTGGCGCTGTGCTCGTTCAAAATATGGCCATGGCGCAGCTCTTGGGGCATCTGCACAGGTCCCGGCAAAAGCAAAGGCTGCGGGGGCACCGCTTGCATCTGTCCGATATCTGCCGCAATTTCAATCGCCTTCAAAGCGCTCTCGATCCCACACAGCGGCACAATTTCCTGCGCAATTAGCTTTTGTGCGACCGTTTCAGGCATCGTCTCGGGCAGGCTAGAGACCAGCGCCAGCCGTCCACCGGTCGAGACCCCAGTGCCCGTCTTGGCCGCCACAGCTGCTGTGACCACACATTCCCAAGCGGCCGGGTCGCACCGATCTGCGCGTGGAAAATCCACGACAATACAGCTCAGCGCCAGATCGTCGCCCAACAGCGCCGAAAATGTTGCCGTCATCGCCGCCACATCGCCCCAAATATACGTGTGGTAATCCAAAGGGTTGGCCAAGGCCACCATCGGCCCCAACGCTTTACGCAGCGCAGTTTTCTGGGCCTTGGTCAACGGTGGGAACTCTAGGTTTAGATCCAGCGCGCTGTCTGCCATGAGGCTAGCCTCTCCCCCGGAACAGGACAGCGATGCAATGCGCCTTGAGGGCAACGCTCCGGTGACATGCAACAGCTTAAGCGTTTCCAAAAATGCATCAAGACCGGTGACCTCGGCCACACCAAGCCGCGCAAACAGCGCCCGTGCCCCTGCTCCACTGCCCGCCAATGAGGCGGTATGCGACACCGCGCCGGCGCGGGCTTGCGGCGAGCGCCCGGTCTTGAGCGCAACAATTGGCTTTCCCATCCTGCGGGCTTGCGCCGCAAGCGCCTCAAACGCCCGCAGATCGCCGACCCCCTCGATATACAGTCCCAACACAGTAACGCGGGGGTCGTCCAACAGAGCCTGACCGATCTGGGCCAAACCTGTCTGGGCCTGATTGCCAACCGTCACCACATAAGCCAGAGGCAACGTCCGGCTCTGCATGGTCAGATTGATCGCGACATTGGAACTTTGAGTGACAATCGCCACTCCGCGGTCGACCTGCAACCCGCCGTGTTGATCAGGCCAAAGCGCCACCCCATCCAGATAATTGATAAACCCATAACAATTTGGTCCAATAACCGGCATGTCTTTGGCTGCCGCCAGCAATTGCTCTTGCAAATCGGCCCCGTCTTCACTTTCTAGCTGCGCCTCACGGAACCCTGAGGCAAAGCAGGTAGCCCCACCCGCCCCCATCTCGGCCAGTTGCGCCACCAGTTGCACCGTCAGGGTGCGATTGACCCCGATGAACACCGCATCAGGTGCCGACGGCAACGCTGCAAGCCCCTCAAATGCCGGCGCGCCCGCTATTTCGGCGCGTGTGGGATGCACCGGCCAGATTGCGCCACGAAAGCCAATAGCGCGGCACTGCTGCACGACATTTTCGCACCACACACCGCCGCCAATTACCGCGACACTGCGCGGACGCAGCAGACGGGACAGATCACGCACCATCTAGGCCCCAAGCGGTCGCAGCAGATCGCGCGAAATGATATGCCGCTGGATTTCGCTGGTGCCGTCCCAAATCCGCTCAACCCGAGCATCGCGCCAAAACCGCTCGATCGGAAAATCATCCATCAACCCCATACCGCCAAACACCTGCAAGCTGGCATCGGTGATCCGCGCCAGCATTTCGGTCGCATACAACTTGGCACTGGCAATCTCGCGGTTTGACGGCAGCTTTTGATCCAAACGCCATGCCGCTGATAAAGTCAGCCATTCGGCCGCATCAATTTCGGTGATCATATCGGCAATTTGGAACGAGACGCCCTGAAACTTGCCAATCTGTTGACCAAATTGCCGGCGTTCGGCGGCGTGGTGCAGCGCATACTCAAAGCAGCGCCGCGCCCGCCCCACGCTCATCGTCGCCACGGTGATGCGGGTGGCATAAAGCCATTCGTTCATCACCTCAAACCCACCGTCAACCTCGCCCAGAACCTGCGCATCAGCCAGACGGCAATCATCGAAATCCAAGATACAGTTTTTATAGCCACGGTGGCTAACCGAGCGATAGCCGTCGCGGATCACAAAACCAGGTGTGCCACGATCAACCAAAAACGCGGTCAGGCGTTTTTTGGGACCGCGCGGTGTGTCATCTTCCCCTGTGGCAATAAAAACAATCACAAAATCAGCATGATCTGCGCCGGAGATAAAGTGTTTGGTGCCATTGACCAGCCAATCTCCACCGGATCTTACCGCCGTACATTTCATCCCACGTACATCCGAGCCGGCTTCGGGTTCTGTCATGGCCAAAGCATCCATCCTTTCGCCTCGCACCGCAGGCAACAGATAGCGCGCGCGCTGTTCGCCCTCGCAGGCCATCAGAATGTTCTGCGGTCGCCCAAAAAAGTGATTAAGCGCCATTGATCCGCGCCCCAGTTCGCGCTCCACCAAGGCAAAATCCAAATGGCTCAGCCCGGCGCCGCCCACCTCTTCTGGAAAGTTGCAGGCATAAAACCCCAATTCTAGAGTTTTGCGTTTGATTTCTTTGGCGATCTCGACAGGCACCTCACCGCTACGCTCGACCAGATCTTCATGGGGATAAATCTCGTTTTCAACAAAGCTGCGCACTGTCGAGACGATCATTTCCTGTTCTTCAGTCAATCCGAAATTCATGGCATATCCTCTGCTTTATGGGCTGCTGCAAGCGCTTCGACCTTTTTCTGAACGGTACCGGCCGGCAGGCTAGAGCGACGAGTTTCAAGGTCAACATGGATCATCAGTTGATTGCAGGTCGCCAAAACCGTCCCATCGAGCCCGCGCATTTCATGAAAAAGACCCAGCTTTTTACCCGCCCCCACAGTCACCTTACTGTGCACTTCAACAGCCGTTCCCGCATGGGTTTCTTGCAGATATTTAACCGTTGTCTCGACGGTAAAATAACTTTGCCCTGCCTCGATATAGGCCGCGTCCGCCCCAACATGTACCATCACCGCATCAGCCGCATCTGAAAACACCTGCCCATAGCGGCCCTCATTCATATGACCATTGTAATCGGTCCAGTCGACCGGAATATGACGGCGCACAGTGACCATCGGCGCCGTTGTATCCAACGTCGGGCGCAAACCCGCCTCATGTTGGTTAAGTAAGGCCCCCGCCGCACTGTTTTGTTGTTTGAGTGCGCGTATCATCACAATCAGATTGTTATCCCGCAACCTCTCAAGTTCGCGTATGGATTTATCGCCGGATTGAGCGTCGGACTGCGCGGCAATTTTGGCGGTTAATTCCTCGGTCAATTCAGGGACATCCATCAATTTGGTCCAAGGCCATTTCAGACAGGGGCCAAACTGGGCGATGAAATGCGCCATACCCGCCTCTCCACCAGCGATACGGTAAGTTTCAAATAGCCCCATCTGCGCCCATCGCAGGCCAAAGCCATACCGAATCGCATCATCAATTTCTGCGGTTGTGGCAATTCCGTCTTTGATCAACCAAAGCCCTTCGCGCCACACTGCTTCGAGAAAACGGTCAGCGATATGAGCGTCAATCTCTTTGCGCACCCGCAACGGATACAGGCCGATCTCGCGCAACACTGCCTGCGCACGAGCAATCAGCGCCTCAGTATTGACCGGCGAGGGCACCAATTCGATCAACGGCAAAAGATAGACCGGATTGAAAGGATGGGTCACAATAATTTGCTGCGGGTTTTGTGAGTTTTGTTGGAGTTCTGAGGGTTTAAAGCCGGAGGTAGAGGATCCAATAATGGCATGGGCGCAACAATGCGCCTGAATTTCAGCAAAAATTGCATGTTTGATATCCAGACGCTCAGGCACGCTTTCCTGTACCCAATCAACGCCCGCAACCGCCTCTGCAAGCGTGGCGCAAACAGTCAAGTGGCCCTCATCAGGCAGCGCAAAATCATACAGCATTGGCAGCGCGTGGCGCGCATTTTGCAAAATAGCCTCAATCTTGCGGAGGCACTCAGGATCAGGGTCATACAGACGCACATCCCAACCATTGAGCAAGAACCGCGCGAGCCAGCCACCGCCAATCACCCCGCCACCAATTATTGCCACTGTTTTCATTTTCTGTATCCTTCTGCATACAGTCGATATGTCGACCTATCTATGGACAGTTCACACCATGGATTCGGTGTGCCCGTCGATTGTCATCGCCTGACCCGTGATTTTTGCCGCCGCAGGCGAAGCCAGAAACAAGACCGTGTCGGCAATATCATCTCCTGTCACAAAACTGCGCAGCGACACGCCACCGGTGTATTGCGCGCGGACTTGCTGCGGGGTCTTACCCGAGGCCTCGGCCTCGATCGCCAGCACCCGATCCATACGCGGGCCCTCAACAGCACCCGGACAAATCGCATTGACCCGCACCCCAAAGGGCCCCAACTCCATCGCCAAGGTCTTGGTCAACCCGATGAGCCCCCATTTGGCCGCAACATAGGGCGACCGCAGCGGACAGCCAAATAAGCCAGAGGTCGAAGATGTCAGTAAAATTAAGCCCGCTCCCTGCGCTTTCATCAGGCGCGCCGCCCAGCGGCAGGTCAGAAATGCTCCATGCAGATTCACGCCGATACACGCCTGCCATTCGTCAAACTCCAAATCTTCAATCGGGCCCGCAGGCCCACTAGATCCGGCGTTCGAACAGACCACATCGACCTCCCCCCACTGCGTCTCTATTTGGGTCAAAAACGCCCCGATGGCGGCCTCATCGGTGACATCCGCCTGAACCGCGATCACTTCGGGAAAGCTTTTACGCACCTGCGCCAGCGCAACCGGGTCGGTATCACACAGCGCTACCAGATCGCCACGCGCCAGAAACCGGCGCGCCAGCGTCAGCCCAATGCCCGACGCACCTGCGGTGATTACAACCTTTTGCGAAAGTGTCATGACCGTGGATTTCGCTTGGTCAAACCCAGTTTTGCACGTACCTCGTCCGGGCCGATAACACGGGCGCCCATGCTTTCAATGATCGTTTTGGCGCGGCTGACCAATTGCTCGTTCGTCGCAAGAACGCCTTTACCCAACCACAGATTATCCTCAAGCCCGACCCGGACGTTACCGCCAGCCAGCACGCTTGCCGCAACATAGGCCATCTGGTTGCGGCCCAATCCAAAGCCGCTAAATGTCCAGGTGTCCGGAACGTTATTCACCATGGACATAAACGTATTGAGATCGTCAGGTGCCCCCCAGGGCACCCCCATACAAAGCTGGACCAACGCATCAGGGGCCAAAACCCCATCGGCGACCAATTGCTTAGCGTACCATAGATGGCCGGTGTCAAAAGCCTCGATCTCAGGTTTAACGCCAAGCTCAGTCATCATCCGCCCCATTGCCTGCAACATGCCGGGTGTGTTGGTCATCACGTAGTCGGCCTCGGCAAAATTCATTGTCCCGCAATCAAGCGTGCAAATTTCAGGCAGACAATCTGCGATATGGGCAACCCGCTCAGTGGCACCAACCATGTCGGTCCCCGCTGCAAGCGGCAAGGGTTGCGCTGCATTACCAAAGACAATATCGCCGCCCATGCCTGCAGTCAGGTTCAGCACAATATCAATATCGGCAGCGCGTATCCGCTCGGTCACCTCGCGGTAATAAGCCAGCTTCCGGCTGGGTGCACCGGTCTCGGGATCGCGCACATGGCAATGTACCACAGCCGCGCCCGCATGGGCGGCAGCGATAGCACTGTCGGCAATCTGCTTGGGCGAGCGCGGCACATGCGGACTGCGATCCTGCGTGGCCCCAGAGCCGGTGATAGCACAGGTGATAAACACCTCTCGGTTCATAGCAAGTGGCATTCGCATCCTTTCTTTTTTACATCAGACTAAAAGCCTGTTGCCAGATGGCTCCTTGCAGTTTAAGACAATTTACATGCAGAAATGGACAAAATTACCCGCAACTGCGCGGAAAATCGGCTTTGTATTGTTCGATCAATTCTCAAACCTGTGTCTGGCCAATTGCCTGGAACCTCTGCGCGCTGCCAATACATTTTCCGGCCATCCAGTGTACCAATGGGAGTTGCTGACGCTTTCCGGCGCAGCCGTCGAGTCTTCAAGCGGCATGCCGGTTTTGCCAAGAGCCGCGCTCTCGGATGCTGGCGGATGGGACTATCTTTTTGTGCTCGCCAGTTACGAATACCAAACCCACGATCACGCTAAAGTCTGGCGGGTTCTGCGCCGGGCAGCGCTGAAAGCAACGACTGTCGTAGGCCTGGACGCCGCTCCCTGGCTGATGGCATCAGCCGGCCTTTTAGAAGGGCGGCGGGCGACAGTGCATTGGGATATAATCGACAGTTTCGCCGAAACATTCCTCTCCCTAAACGTCGAAAGGAGCCACGTGGTTCATGACGCCAACCGGATCACCTGCGCTGGTGCCATGTCGGCCTTAGATCTTACACTAGACTTAATCGCAGACCACCACGGACAGGGGATGCGACTTGATATTGCGCATTTATTCATGCAACCGGGCGCCCCAGACAGCACCCGCCACCTCGAAGCCCAACCCGCGAACCGCTTGATCCATGATGCGCTGCAACTGATGCGCAACACGATCGAGACCCCGCTTTCGCTGCCAAAGTTAGCGCAACTACTATCCTGTCCACCAAAAACGTTAGAGCGGCGGTTTAAAGATAATCTGCAGGCACCACCCGGCTCAGTTTACCGTCATCTTAGGCTGTCTAAGGCTGCTCAATTGATTGACACCACGACATTATCGGTGGCGGAAATTTCATTGCGCTGTGGCTATGATAGCCCAACGGCATTTGCGCGGGCGTTCAAGGCACGCTATGGAACTTCCCCCACAATTTCCCGCAAACACCGGCCCGGTTCCGCGACTTAATACCCAACATCTTCGGTGCCCGAAACTTAGGGCCATTTTAACCAAGACTGGGTAGCGTATCTATAAATAATGCAAAAATACGATCGCAAAATAAAGAAAGGAAGGGCAACCTTGCAAACCCAAAATCTGCACCCCAGACCAAACCAACGACCATTTTTAACCCATAGGCGGGCGCAAATTTTTAAATTACTTCACCAGCAGGAAAGGGCCCTTGCATCCCCATATCTGCTGCGCCCTGAGCAACAAGTACCGTCTTCGCAACCTGTGCCCGGGACCACAAAACCACCAAAACAACGCACCTGGCGGCGAACAACACCTCCCCAACCAGCCCTTCAGGAAAATATCCAGAGTGCTATTTTGCCGCGCCGTAAGTCACCTGAAAAACCAACCAAATCCACCGTACCAACCGTGCCTATTTTACTGGAAGAGGCGAAAGCCTCTCTTTTGCGTTACGCTCAAAAACCTCGCCCTAAATTAAGATTTATGGGTTTTTAGGGTTGCCACGATAGCCCGTTGCCACCACAAATTTCTCAGAACTGTCGGCACGGGAAGCCGGTGGTTTGATATTGGCGACCTTGGTAAACTGTTGTTTAAGGATTTTTTGCAGATCCCCCTCAGCGCCACCCGCCAGAACTTTCGCAACAAATGTGCCCCCCGGCGCCAGGACGTCGAAGGCAAAATAAGCTGCGGCCTCGCAAAGGGCGATAATGCGTAAGTGATCGGTTTGTTTATGTCCCGATGAGGCTGCTGCCATGTCAGACATCACCACATCCGCAGCGCCTCCTAGCCAGTTCTCAACCTGCGCATCGGCCCCCTCTTGCAGGAAATCCAATTTGTACAGTTCTGCACCGGCAATTGGCTCAACCTCTTGCAGGTCAATCCCCAGCACTGTGCCAACTGCCTTGTTAGGCCGCTCGCCCTGCGCATTAACACGCGCTACCGCGACCTGACACCAGCCACCGGGAGCACAACCCAAATCCACAACGCGCGCACCAGGCACCAAGAAACGATACTTGTCGTCCAATTCAAGAATTTTAAACGCTGCACGTCCCCGATAGCCTTCAACCTGAGCCCGTTTAACATAGGGATCATTCAGTTGTCTCTGCAGCCAGCGCGTCGATGACACGGTCCGGCCACGCGCAGATTTCACCTGTACTTTGAGGTCTCTTTGCCCACGCCCCGAAGTTTTCTTTGTCGCCATCAGTCTTCAACCTTCATCTAAAACGCCTGCGGCGGTCATCTGGGCATATAACAAACCTTCGCGCAATCCGCGGTCAGCCACAGACAACCGGTCTGTCGGCCAGCACCGCAACAAGGCCTGCAAAATCGCAGCGCCAGACATAATCAACACCTGTCGATCCAGTCCAATACGAGGATCACGCCGCCGGCCCACCGGACCAAGATCAAGATAGGTTCGGATCACCTTATCAATCTGATCCGAAGTCATCCGCAGGCCGTCAACCTTGGCCCGATCATAGCGTTTGAGACCAAGATGACTTGCAGCCACAGTGGTGACCGTGCCTGATGTACCAATGATTTGAAACCCCTCTTTCGCATGATCGTTTTTATAGGGCGCAAATTCGGCAAGATTCTCTTCAAAAAACCAGCTCATTAACGCGAAACGCGCGGAGTCGTCTCGCACATCCCTGAACTGGTCGCGCAGGGTCGCCACCCCAAGCGGGACGCTGATCCAATCCACGACTTTGGCCGCAGGGATATCCAGACCTCCCCCTCTTAGGGAGCGTGTTCCGCTTTGCTCGAACCCTGCGTGCAGTCGCATGATCGCCCGGCCACGCTGACGTCGTGGCACTTCGGACAAATCAATCCACACCAATTCTGTTGATCCACCGCCAATATCCACCACCATTAACTGACGGGTTTTGCCACTGACAAGTGGTGCACAGGAAATGACAGCCAGACGCGCCTCTTCCTCAGGTTGGATAATCTCAAGGCGCAGTCCGGTCTGTTGATGTACTGTCGCAATAAACTGTTGGGAATTACTGGCGCGACGACAGGCCTCAGTGGCCACCAGCCGCATATTTCGTACTTTATACCGTTGGAGTTTATGCTGGCAAATCCGCAGCGCTTGTATCGTGCGTTTCATTGAGGCGTTTGACAGCAATCCAGAGGTTTCCAAGCCCTGTCCCAGTTGTACAGATTTGGAAAAGCTGTCCAACACTTGAAACTCACTGCCCACGGGGTGAGCAATGAGCATTCTACAGCTATTTGTACCCAAATCCAGAGCCGCATAAAGCTCTGATGGATCCGGGCGCGGCGCGGCGCGATCGACCGGGTTCGGGATAGCGCCCGCACCTTTGGGACGCTTTGGCGTCATTGTTCAACGCCTTTCTAGATCGAAGTTACTTGAATGATAGGCGGTCAGCCAACACGGTGCAAGCACCCCATGACCCTAAAAGTCAAATCACCGGAAACAAAGCCCCCCGGCTCGACAATTGGGGCAATCTCATAATCTATATGAAACCTTTGATGGGGAAGAATACTGGCCATCGAAACAAAAGGCCGATATCTGGGTAACGTCGCGGATTGCTCTGTATCTGTCGAAAACCGACGGGGCATAAAGCTTAGGCTACTCTACTGGTGGCGCAACGATTAAGAGGAATCAGCTATGCCAGATGTAACCATCGTCTATTGGCGCGACATCCCTGCACAAGTGATTGTCGGCAAGGGGCGTCGCGGGTCAAAAATTCAATTGACTGAACGGTTCGAGCAAGCCATCGACAGGGTGGCGATGCGGATTGGCGCTGCCGAAACTGATGCCTATCTTGCCGAGTGGCGCAAAGCTGCGCCCTATCAAATTGATGGCAACCAAGACGACATCGCAAAATCAGAAGCCGCGCGACTTGAAGTCGAATATGACGGCGACCGCATTAAATTATTGATTAACAATGACGGATGGGCGTGAACCCTACCCCATGGAAGGAGGCCCTTATGGCTTTACTGAACTTTAAAAAATCCGTTACATCCGAAGCGATTGTCTCGCCAGAGGTCGAAGCCTTTCTGCAGGGCTATTCGATCGAGGTCATGCCCCGCACCGCCGAGAAAATCCCAAGCTTTCGCGACCTGTTGCCATTGGGTACCCGGGTCTATATCGCCCACATCGAGGGCACACCGATTGAGGATATGGTAGCCACGGCAAAACGCATCGCTGCCGAAGGTTACGCCGTGATGCCACATTTTCCCGCGCGTATCATCAAAGACAAAGACGTGCTTGGCGACTGGATTGCCCGCTATCAGGGTGAGGCCAACGTGACGCAAGCACTTATCTTAGCCGGCGGCGTGACAAAACCTCACGGCGACTTTGACAGCTCGATGGAGCTTTTGGAAAGTGGTCTTTTCGACAAAGCTGGTTTCACGCGATTACATGTCGCCGGTCATCCCGAAGGTAACAAAGACATCGACCCCGATGGTACAAATCTGAATGTTGATGCCGCTTTGCAGTGGAAACAGAAGTTCTCAGAGCGCAGCGACGCCGAAATGGCCCTTGCGACACAGTTTGCCTTTGAAGCCGGCCCTATCATCGAGTGGGCCAATGCAATCAAAGCAGCCGGCGTGGATATTCCTATCCATATCGGCATCGCAGGTCCGGCCAAATTGCAAACACTGATTAAATTTGCCATCGCATGCGGGGTTGGTGCGTCGTTAAAAGTACTGCAAAAACGGGCGATGGATGTCACCAAGCTGCTGTTGCCGTACGAACCCACAGATGTCATCACACAACTGGCAGCTCACAAAGCCAAAAACCCAGATTTTAATATCTCACACGTGCATTTTTTCCCACTGGGCGGGATCAAGACAAATGCCAACTGGGCGATCCGCAATGGTGGCAATTCTGCCACCCCTGCTGCCAACGCCTCTTAAGGACTGACCATGACCCGCACTGTAATCGAATCACAAACCAAAACTGTGACCATCGGCTTTAACGAGCCGTTTTGCGTCATTGGCGAACGGATCAACCCAACGGGGCGCAAGAAATTAGCTGCGCAACTGGAAGCCGGCGACTTTTCAACGGTCGAGAAAGACGCACTGGAACAAGTCGCCTGCGGGGCTATGGTGCTCGATATAAACGCCGGTGTGGTATATAATTCGAACCCAAACCCCAATGAAACAGAGCCACCACTGATGGTCAAAATGCTGGAACTTGTTCAAGGCTTGACCGACACACCGCTGTGCATCGACAGTTCAGTTCCTGCCGCGCTTGAGGCCGGTCTGCAAACCGCAAAGGGCAGACCTTTGCTAAACTCGGTCACCGGCGAAGAAGACCGGCTTGAATTTGTCCTGCCCTTGGTCAAGAAATACAATGTACCGGTTGTGGCAATATCAAACGATGATACCGGTATTTCCGAAGATCCCGAAGTGCGTTTTGCAGTGGCTAAAAAAATCGTCGAACGCGCGGCTGATTTTGGCATTCCAGCGCATGACATCGTAGTGGACCCGCTGGTAATGCCGGTGGGGGCAATGGGCACCGCCGGACAGCAGGTGTTCACATTGGTGCGCCGCTTGCGCGAAGACCTGGGTGTCAACACCACCTGCGGCGCCTCAAACATCTCTTTTGGCTTGCCGCACCGCCACGGCATTAATGCAGCCTTTCTGCCGATGGCGATCGGCGCAGGCATGACCAGCGCTATCATGAACCCGGTGCGACAGGTTGAAATGGAAGCGATTAAAGCGGCAAACTTCTTAATGAACAATGACGCAAATGGCAGCGCATGGATCGCCTTTAGCAGGGTTACCGACGCCGTGGCCGAGGGCGCAAGCTTTGCCGAGGCAGCACACGCAGCGGCAGCTGCCTCAAGCGGCAATCGTGGCGGGCGGCGCGGTGGACGGCGCCGCGCCTAAACCCCTTTAATGGCTTTTCTAGGACAGCTCTAAACGCAGTATCTGGCGCCGCCAATACCAATATACCGCGCCAAAAACAAACACAGCGCAACCAAACCCCAATGTTGGGGTTTGGCTAAACAACACCTGGCTCATCATACGTCCCGGAAGAAAGGTGAACAGGCCCGCCCCCAACAAGGCCTGTAAATAAAGCGCCTGCATATGGATCGCATGAGCGCGAATGCGGCGATGGCGGATCAACCACAGGCCGCGTGCAAGACTGACAAGAACCAGAATTGACAACAGGTGGATCGCGCTGAACTGACCCGGGCGAAGCTCAGTGATAAAAAACGACGTCACCGCCAGCGGGCCGACCCCCACGGCACAGACCGCCGCGCCAATATGGGTTTGAACAATTGGTGCGGCATTGAGGAAGGGCTGTAAATCTATCATGATATCTCTGCTGTCTTGTTTTGCTAAACCCGCAATGGCACAGTGCTTCCTATATAAAATAATTCTTACGTATTCTGAAGGAATTGCGACGTGAACGGACACCACTGGCAGCTGGCGCTGCGTGAATGGGTCGAACATTTAAACCAGCGGACGGTGTTTATCATTCTATTTGGGGTGGCTCTGGTTCTTGGGGTTTCGGGACCGTTTGGCACAAGCGAGACGATACAGCCGTTGCCGCGATTGCTGTATTGGGCGGCGTCCAGCATCGCCACCTATGGCCTTGGCAGCTATGCCGCGTTTTTTGCCCAGCAGGTCTACCCGCACCAAACAGGGGCTCGGCACGCCACGGCAATCCTGTTTGGCACTTTGGCAATCACAATATTTTTGTTTATTTTTAATGGGCTGTTTTCAATGCGATTGCCGGAAACGGCCTTGGATATGTTGAGGTTATTTGCTCAAACAGGTTTGATTGTCGCCACGGTCAACGGCGTTTTAGCCTTTTACAACAATAACAAAAAATCTTTGCAGCCCACAGAAACAGTCCGTATTCTGCAGCGTCTTCCCATCGAAAAACGTGGTGAATTGATCTCAATGACTGTGATGGATCATTATGTCGAAGTGACCACAACGCGCGGTAAGAATCTGATTTTAATGCGTTTAAGGACGCTATTACAGAGATGCCGCCTCAGTTAGGTCTGCAGATACACCGGTCCCATTGGGTGGCCAGCGATCAGGTTCAGGCGCACCGTCGAGACGGCAAACAATTGCTGTTAATCACCACGGCACAAGACGCCTTGCCCGTCAGTCGCAGATACCAAAAAGCCGTTTTAATGGCCGGATTATTGCCAATTTAAACTTGCTGACCCTGCCCATGAAATTGAGAACAGCTTTGTAAATCAAGTCTCTGCATAATCACCCCATCCCAAGCTTAACACAATCAATCAGTCGTCACTTTTTCTAGAAACCCTTACGGCTCTTGAACCTGACGATTTTATTAAATTCAAAGTGCGATTGAAGTCTCTTTAAGAAGATAAGTATTTAGGAAGTTCCTCTGTCCTATTTATCCACAGCAAAAAATTCCTGCAGCTTCGTAGTATAAAACAGTACGAAAGCGTCAAAAAAATATACCCAATTCTGTTTTAAATACGCCCTCAATTGCAATCACTTAAAATATTTGGGTATTATTTTGATCTCCCAATTTAAATAAAAATATTATCCAGCATATCATAAGATATCTTAACTAAACTTTAATATAAATGACGAAGTTTATAGCTTTATCAGTGGACAGGCATTTCAAATCACGGACGGCAAGGCTATCGACCGGAGTTCAAAAAGAGATGTTCGCAAAATTAATGCATGATGCCTTGTGCTGCTTGCAGCGCATGTTGGTTTTGTCCCTTTTCATCGTGGGTTGGCCTCTGTCGGGTGTTGTGCACGCCTCGGACCAAAAACCCGATCGGATTGTTCAGGTTTTTGCATAAGCCGTCACCGTCGAAGTGACCGGCCCAGTGTTAAAATATACAGTTAAGGTTACAAATAGTCCCACAGCAACCGCAAAAAAGACAGAAGTTGCAATACTGATACCAGCCGGCTCCCAGTTGGTTAGGGCCCTTGCTGACGCCAATTGCACTCCCTTGCAATCAGAACTCACGGCCAAACCCTCCACTGTACATGTGACCGTTACATGTGAGGTGCCTGTCCTAATACCCGGCGAAAGCTTTGAGTTACCAATAGAATTACAGACCAGAACACAGCAAAGGGTGATAACGCTGACGACCACCATGAGCGAAGACGATAGTGACTCAGGCAACAATTCTAACCAGATAGCCACAAGCCTTGATGCTGGCGCTGATATACAAGTCGCGGGTCCCAGTTTGATGAACGTTCCCTCGGGCGGGATCTCAACGTTCGCGTTTAAATTGGAAAACTTGGGACCTTTTGATGCAGGGTCAACAAAATTTACCCTACCGGTGCCCCCGCTAAAAGCAGTGGTCCTGAGCGAACCGGCTCAGTATCAAAAAGCCTTGCGGCTATAGGCTTGAAGAAAGTGGCGTTCATCGTCATACTT
>ERZ802830.2040-NODE-2040-length-18644-cov-6.78503_pt1 | contig 18644 bp, 31 predicted proteins | sample MGYA00345654_ERZ802830 | MGnify/ENA primary metagenome ERZ802830 (study PRJEB30503, sample SAMEA104212375) | marine metagenome | biome: Westerlies Biome; feature: [SRF] surface water layer (ENVO:00010504) within the epipelagic zone...; material: water...
TTGCTACCTCAAGTGAACTGAAAAGGAAACCGGCAAAAGTACCGAGACTTGTTCCAACTTCGTACATATCCGAATGCCGATAAGTAATGTCCCTATTCATCAGTTCATTCATCCGACCAGCGGCATTGGCATCGGATTCGTAAATCTCCGAATGGTTGACGGCATCGTCTCCGGTGCCCGTGGTGTAATTAACTTGGTTGACTTTTCTTATGTTTCTCATTTTCTCTTTTATTTTTTTTGTAATCCTTAACTCACTCTCAATACAAGTATACTACCAAAATTCTTATAAAAAGTCAAGCATTATTTGATAGTTTTGTATTTGCGGTTTCCACCATAAAAGTATTCGGTCTGAATGTTACTGAAATTCATATCATCAGCAATTCTTAATGCAAGTGCTTCTGCTTCTTTGCGAGTGTAACCAAACAAAGCATTGTCATTTGCGTCATACATAAGTTGTTTGTTTTCGTTCATCAAAACCCAAGTTGATGAACCGGTTTGTGTAAAATGTTTAATTGTAACGTTCATATTATTTATGCAAAAACCGTGTCAGAATGAACGTGAACGAAACCACCCTCAGTCAACAAAAACTTGTAATCTTCAAATTGCTTTATATCGTGTTCTGTGGCATCTGATGCCATTGTTGAAAACTCTCTTACGATTTCGTTTCCCTTTCTAACGGTAAACAGATTAATTCCGTAACCACTTCGGGAAACTCTTTTGATGGTAAATGTTTTTTCTCTCATAAATTTATTATCGTCCTTTCTCACTCTCAATACAAATATACTACCAAATTTATTATAAAAAGTCAAGCATTAAATTCTTCAACATTCTTTAATGCAAGGATTTTTTCCAACTTGTTTCCATCAGGTTCTGTATTCAATTCAAGCATCCAATCGTTTTTTTCGGTGTTCATTCTTAGAAACGATTCATCCCAATATTCTTGAACGAATCCGAGTGAATCTGCTTCAAGTATCTTGAAAATTTTGGTATACGAACCATGATACTGATTGTTGTGCTTGCCTGCTCTTGGTTTGTGATTTCTAATTATTAGTTTCATGTGTGATTTAAAATCCATTCTACGATGTCGTAATTGCTACGATATGCTTCAGCACTATTGTGTCGTTTAATGTACCCACTTGCCCCTTGAATCGTTAGCATAGTAGCAGAACGAGTTACACCATCAATGCAGTATCTACCGGTGCGTGTGCTTGAAGTGTGATAACTACTGCGAACCTTGGCAGTATATCCGTCCACAAAATCATTGATGATGTTTGCAAGAGTTTTAAGTCGTGGACATCTTACCGTTTTGTTGGAATCCCATTTTTGGGAATATGCAGAATTTAACTTTTCTAAAACTACTTCTCTCTCAAGCATACCTATATTCAATCATAGATATTATAAAAAGTCAAGCAATAAAAGCAGTCATCTCGTTATTTTTCTCGATTATTTCCACCGAATTTGCGAATCCACGCATTACGCAATGCGGTTGTGATTTCTGAGTGTGCGATTCTATTGGAACATTGATCTTCAAATGATTCACGGGTATGCAAGAGTTCTTCCAATGCACCGTTAGCACATTGCGACCTTGTCTACGACTTTCAGGTTTATTGTAGTGAAAGAAAAATCTTTTAGGTTTGCTTTCCATCAACAGACAATCTTCGTGTGAGTTGGGAATCAAGCAGACGTTTTATTTTAACAAGGTCTTCGTGCTTGAGCATTCTATCTAAAGAATCCTCACGTGGATCATTTACAATTTTAAGTGCGTTTAATACTTCGGTATATAGATTCATTATTATAATATAATAAATTGAACTTTATTTTTTGTCAATCATTGTTTCACTTAAATTTAACCTCTGAAAACAGATTTTTAAATGACTCTAAAGGACTCCAAAATTTAGTTGGTAATTCACTTCTATAATTGGTTTCATTTACATATTCATAAATTAGTTTTTCCATCAAATCACGATGGTCTTGAGTATCATTCCAATGTTCTTTATGATATACCCACCTCGGGTTCAACAAAGTTATTGAACATGGATGAACTAAATGCACACTTGTAACAATATGTTTCATTTCTTTAAATTTAACATAAGGTTGTTCATGAACACGATTGTGAGCATATGTCCACTTGTCACAATAGTTTTTTGACTTTTCATAATTAAACAAAAAGTTATTTGTTCCCATCGGATGTTTTACATTAGGACTTTCATTAAATACATAATTGTTCTTATAATTGAATTTACAATCATACCAACCCAAGATTATTAAGTTACAATTTTCACCAAAATTAGAAATACATTCCTCATATTCTGAGTCATTAATCATGAATATATCATCATCATCCATTGGGGCATATACACTATTTTGATATTGAGTAGGTCGCAATATGTTAATTTTTTTAATGCAAGGTTGATTTGCCAAGATTTCATAAGATATTCTACGCATTCGTTTTCTAATTGTAAAAAAATCAATATTAAATGTACTATTCCAAAATTCAACAGCAGTTTTGAAATTTTTCATACCTGATGCTGACCCACCACCACCACAATGAGTTATCCTACCCTTCATGTATGCTTTGCTACATCTAAATACGACTTCCATTTAAATATTGATTAATTCAACTTCAACAAAAAACTACCACCACTTCAAATTTGTGGTTTTGATAAATTGCAAATGGCCATCTTTTGATTCCATATTGACATCAAACGATCTAGGAGTATTACTACCAGTTGAACCTTTTCTCCCTTTTAATCCAGATGATCCACGTGAACCAACTGCTCCGTTACTTCCACGAACACCGGGTAGTCCACGTAAACCTTTTTGACCAGTTGAGCCCTTTGAACCCTTTGAACCTGCTGAACTTGCATATCCTCGTGGTCCTGTTGCTCCAATTCTACCAACTTGACCCACGTTCCCTCTGGGACCCACTATACCTCGGGTACCAAGTATACCTTTCGTTCCTTTTGCACCTTTTGCACCTTTTGCTCCTTTTGCTCCGTTTATCCCGTTTGATCCAGGATCACCTTCTTGACCCGTATCACCTCTTAAATATACATTTCCAGGAGCACCCGAATCACCCCGACCACCCTTTTCTCCTTGAATGCCGACATCTCCAATTTCACCTTCCACATCAGACTGCATACCTTTGCTTCCAACCTCACCCTTTAAACCCACATCACCGTCCTCACCACGCAATCCAAGATCACCGGTTTCTCCAATCGAACCTGTATCACCTTTTATATCACGGGTACTTTTTTGTGCAATATAATCACCAAACGATGTAAATGGTACTTTTACCAGTTCGTTAGTTGATTTTGATATCAAAATAAATTCAGATTCTGAGTTTATTGTTTGAGCATATTCAAGTTTTGAAATTTCTTTTAATTTTATCATATCTCATTTACATCAAGTATGTTATTTTCAGTTGGTTGAAAAATTTGATCACTTAAGAAACTATAATCAATATTATTTTCGTCCGAGAATTTTTTCAGTTCGTCTTCCCGTTGATCAACTGGATTAGTTTCATCCGTTACAAAATTAAGATTTGATAGTGTACTAGGTGAAAAAGTAGTATCATCTGAAAATTGTGCTAGATTCATGGACTCATCGGGTTGACTGAGTTCCGGAGCAAAATTTCCGGAATGTAAATTTGGTGGTAAATCACCAAGCTGATCACGGTGATTTTGTATATGACTCAAACTTTTATTTGCAGGATTATTAAACGCAAGATTAGAATATACACGAAAGTCCGAAACTTGTACATTGTTTGATTTAACTCCAATTGCATGAAGTCGATTGGCATCAGGAATTTCATTAAAGTTATAGTTACGACCCGGATTTATTCCTTTGTATTCAGGTGAACGAGTTGCGATTTTGTCTATATTAAAGTTTGCATATAAAACATCTTCATATTTAAACTGCTTGGTAGTTGCAATATTTTTATTAAAAGCAACCATTGCTTTATTTGAGTCAATAGACACGGTTACAAACACCCATTTTTTAATCGGAATACTTGTTTTTATTCCATTGTACCAATATGTTTTAAAGGAACTTGCTTTCCAATCTATAAATTTTTGCATAACAACAAGATCAACTTCATTATTGTTTTTAGGATACACCGATGCTTCAAGTTGGTTAGATGACATATTATTTAACAATCTAAGTAAAACATCGTTTCCATCACTTGACACAAAAGTTGGATAATTATTTTGATAATAATAAAATCCATCGTATCTGGTTGCATTATTAACTTTGATCCAAAATGATACGGTATATTTAGATCCTGTATGTGATATATTTTTTCGGTCCAATTCACAATGTTGGTATCCGGTGTATCCCCACCTAGAATTGTTTGGACCCCAATTGTTATTAAACGCATTACCAAATGATCTCTTTGGAGTTCTATTTGTAAATTCGGGAGCACCAGATTGTAATGATATACTATTTTTAAGAAATGCATTGTTTATTCTGTAAATGCCACTCCATGCCCAAGGAGACCATAATTTTTTTGATTTTAAGCAAACATTTCTTGCGGTAGGATGAAAGTAATTTAAGTCTAGATATGTATGAATTTTATCTTTTTCAGTTGGTGTCGTAGGTTCGTGCCAACCAAACTGATTTGTGTTTCCGATTTTTACAGCACTTGCATACTTGCGTGAGCCATTTTCAACATGACTTACTTTATGAACACGTGAGAAATCTGCAATTTTATACGACATCTTATTTGTATGTTAATACTAGTATAGATCCTTGCCAAGATAGTGTAACTGCACGGGCAGTTCCACGATCACCTTTTTGACCAGTTGAACCTTTTTGTCCTGTTTGACCAGGATTACCTTTTGATCCCGATGTCCCGGTTGTACCTTGGTCACCACGGATTCCTTTTTGACCTTTTAATCCAGAAACTCCTCTTGCACCAGAAGCACCTATTGGTCCACGGGGTCCCGTAGCACCTGGATTACCTTTTAGTCCAACTGGTCCTTTTGGTCCAATTGCACCCGGATTACCTTTTTGACCTTTATCACCACGATCACCCGCTTTTCCAGGAGTTCCAGGAGTTCCGTTTTTTCCCGAAATTCCTTGTTTACCAGTTATACCTTTATCTCCTTTCAAAGAAGCACCACGTGCACCAATTTCTCCACGCAAACCAACTGCTCCTTTGGGACCAGTTTCTCCTTTTTGACCAGGATCTCCTTTTTGACCGATTTCACCTCGTTCTCCTTGTTCACCCGAAAATCCACGAACTCCTTGTGGTCCAGAAGCTCCTTTTTGACCGGTGCTTCCTTTTTGACCTTTTACACCTGTCAAATTTTGGTTTACGGTGTCAACAAGTTGCCACAAAGCAGTTTTACAAGTTTTGCCTCCTGATCCAGAATCGTGTCCAGTATTAATTGCAGATTTATCTACAATCACGAACTCGTCATCCATATCAATTGAACTAACTACATCTAAATCACTTATTTTTTTTACACTCATATTGTAATATAAATATAAACATATATAGTTATTCTGTTATAAAAGAAATGTACCCCAGACCATAAGGAAAGGGGTACAAAACTAAAGCCTGATTTCTCAGACATATTCTAGGTGTTACCTAGAGTTTTACTCTTTGTCACCTGCGATCAACGCAAGAACAACAAGAAGAGTAATTAAACCAGCAAGGCTTGCACCTTCGCCAACGAATCCGTCTACGATACCCTGAAGGTTACCGATTACGTCGAATCCAACTTTATCACCAAGAACGATTTGACCTGCTACTCCGAGTCCTACAACTCCGAGAAATATACCTGTCAAGCCCTTAACGAATCCATTTACTTTTTCGAATATTGCTTTCATTTTGCTATTTCCTTATGTTTTAATCTATGTTCTTTATTTCAAGAACGTGCCTTCTTAATTGAAGGACTTTTTATAATTATAATAAATATTATACTTTATTACAATTAAAGGGGTTTTTATAAAAGTGGTTTAGATTAAACTATTTTCTTTTCTATGCGTGAAACGACACGTATAATGATCATTATCGTGTATTGCGTTATTGTTGTCCGCCACAAACACCAAAGCACTTTTTTCCCAAAATAGTGTGCAATCTAATGTTGCTGATATTTGTTTATTTCTTTTTATTTTCACAAGCATTAAATATATGCAAAATAAAAGAGTGTGTCAACTATTATATTTGAAAGATTATCTAAGCAGATTTTTTTGTCTGATTTTTTCTTGTTCTTGCTTTTCTTTCACAAGTTTTTTCTGATATTTCCGGTCAGTATACCAATAAAATGGATATGTAACAGGAAGAACTAAATATGCTATAAGTGTAGCAAGTTTATCAGTTAATGTATATTTGTCCCACACATTATATAAATATAATGCTAATTAGTTTTTATATTTTTAATTCGTTCTCTTAGAATCTTCTTTTTTGCAGAAGTTTGTGGAATTCTATTACGATACTTAACATTAAAGTTTTTGAAACCTGTTTTAAGAATCGTATGCTCTCGGTTGCCCATATACTTCTTAACCAATTCCAAGTAAATAAAAGCAAACATTCTTCCGTGAGTTGCATAATCCTTTTTAAAATAAACCACATGAGATAATCTATCAACAATGATATGACTTAATTCGTGCAAAATAATTGGTACATTGCAGAAATTAGGTGGAAACGAAAGAAAGTCTGTACCAAACGCATATGCCATATTTTGACGAGCATCTGCATATTCTACTTTAAGTTCTGTATCTGAAAACAAACGACCAAATCTTTTGCGAAACCAAGTATCATTTACAACTTCCGCAATTTTTAAAATAACTTCACCGAAATCCATGCTATTTTCATCTGCCCACGGAATCAAATTATACTCAGCATTATACAACTTGTTCAATTGAGAATCACGACTTCCATTGTCGTAACGATTTTTAAGCATTGACCAGGTACTTAGATTTTTGCTCCACCTGCAATTATCGTACTTGTTTTTTGGAAAGTGCATAATAACACCTTTTTTGTATTCTTCAATTGCAGTTTGTGGAATAACAACTTCTCTCATTATGATTATACAATAGCAAATTTTGTATAAAAAGTCAAGTTAATAAACCTTTGCATATACCGATGCTTCAAACATTTCGGACAAACCAAGTGAATGTGCATATCCATAAATTCCGGTGACAATCATATCCTGTTCTTTGTCATTTTTAATAGCAGATGCGATTTGAAGTGCTTGCAATTTAGATGTAAGATAATCCAATGCAACTGCATTGCTTTTGAATCCTTTGTTATCTAATTCTGTTTCAAGTGCCGAAATACTTGGTTTTGAACTAAAAACTTGTCCATAAAATTTGTTTATTTCCGACAATATTTTATCTTTCTTCATTGACTTTATTTTAGTGTTATCGTAAATATCACGATTTGCAAGTGATTTTATTATATGCTTTGTTGCACCAAATCCACATTTTCCATTGTTTGCAAATTTACCTTTTAATTCTACTTGAACACTTTGACCTACACCGAAGGTTCTTATTTGCATATTAAGTCCCGCAACAGTTTCTATCACCACATCTTTTGACGAAAATGGTGTGCTTTGTGATTTAATTGATTTGAATTTAAAAGCATGATGTTGTTTATCAATATTGTAAACTGAGTAATTAACTGACGCACCTGTCTTTTTCAATGATATTCCCACGATTTCAGTTTTCTTGAATCCGTTTAATAATACTTTGTTGAGTGACACGATATCGTTGGTTGCAGGTAAATCACTTTTATTGCTAATCCATATATCAGAAGGATTCCATTTGTCGTTACTTATTCTGATATTAAGTTTGTTTAAAGGTTTCAAATGCTCCTGAAATTTTTTGTAAATAGAATTCATAAACACCGAGTCACGATGAAAATGATGTGATCGTGTGAGTTTGTTTCCTATTTTGGTTTTGATTTTCTCGGCGGTCAGTATCACAGAGTTTAACCACTTTTCATCAGTTTTTAACCAATCCAAAACTTTTTTGATTTCTTGTTTTGTGTTGGAACTTCCTAAATCAAGTACTTTATCAACTGCATTTATTGTTACTTCTTCATCCAAATTGAATTCACCGAGATGCACCAACGAAGCAAGTGCTATACAAACTGCACTTTCTGATAGTTTTGTAATTTCTGCTCCTGCACCTGATCCAGTTCCTTTTGAATAAGGTAATTTATCTATTTGAGTGAAACGATAACCGATATTCGTTTTAGAATCAACAAATACATTATTAGCATTTGCTTTCATAAAATTAACTATTTTATTTTCGTTTTTGGTAGCAGTTAACTTTTTCAATTGTTGTAGTTTCTGAGAATTATAAAATTTTACCGAAGGACCTCCATCTATTTTGATTGATGTCCCCGATTCTATATCACAAATTAATCTGTGGATATACGAAAACTCATTTTTTTCTACATCTGTATATTGAAACGCACCCATTAATTTTGTTTCCACTCATCACCATCATTATCATTATCAGGATCACCATATTCATCCTCAAGTTCGTCAAGTAAATCATAATCCATGTTAGAATACTTATCTAGAACTTTACTTTCGTCCGCCGTAAAATGGTTTAAGTCGTGTAAATACAAATGACCATCAAACGTAGGGTAACTTTCTCTGAATTGTTTTTCAAATTTCATAAATGTTTCTATCGTTAATGTATCGTATGGAAAGTCAACGCAAGCTTCTATTTCTTCTCCTAGTTGACCACCAACCGAACCATTAAATTTTTCAACAAACTTAATCATTTCATCAACACGGACATCAATTTCATCATTTGTGATACCCACAAATCCATATTCGTTGCCACGGATCGTAATTCCGTGCTTTACATCAAGATGTTCGTCCATTGTATATAAATATGGACGAACATTGAAAACTAACAAATTTGACTACTCAGTTGCAACGATATCATCCAGAAAATAAAGGAAATTTATATTATTTTCTTTAGCAAGTTGCTTGGCAATTCTAAGTGCCTTGTTCTTACTTTCAATTTCTTCCACAAGATTACCGAACGCAAATATCTGCATCCACTTTGGGAAGTTCTCGTTTTTTACTATTTTTATCATCTCTCTTTGTTTTAGGTTATATTATAGGTAAAAAATTCTGCTCCAACTCAACTCTCCGATTAAGCAGTAAATTAAATTGATTGTAAGTAAACACCCGTATAAAGTAAGTGCTACACCAATTATGTTTTTAAGAAGATTTAACACAGTCCGTCAATTTTTCGTTTTGCGACATGAACAACTCGTTCACGGCCATACTCTGAATAAGTTCCAAATCCTTTGACGAACGCATTCCATGCCATTGGAGACGAAGTTGTTTCGTCATACCACACTTCAATAAGATGATCCTTGTATTTAATAAAATCTTCGTTAGAAGCAAATTCATCAGAATCTACTCCACTTTCTAATGCACATTCTTGTATATGTTGATTTAAACTCATAATATTATTAACTTGTTGCAAGTGATGGTGAAGTTGCAATTTCTCTTTGCAAAGACTTCAAATCGTGTATGATATCATCAAGCACTTCTTCTGCTGATTGAATGCAGTAACCTTCTTTTCCGGCAAACTCTTTTGCTTCCCATCCGTGAAACTTACTTGTGTTAATGGAATCTTTGGGATCAGCATAACGAATATTTTCGTTAACGATTTCTTTGATTTTGTTTCTAATTTCTGATTGTGTCATAATTGTTATCTTTGTAATTCTGCGTATGATCCACTTTGACAATTTCTCCAACGAAGACTATTGCCGATACCGGTGCTACATTCTCCACCATGAGCAAAAAAGACATCGTTTTGATGTCCCATTGCAATTGCTTCTTGCATTGCAGTATTAGCAATATCAATCCACTTGGGATCACCGTGAACTTGCTTGCAAGCACTTCCGTAAATTCTTACATAAGGATCATAATGCTTGCGAAACACAACTCGCACAAACAGATTATGCTTTCTGAAAATTTCTGCCGTTGACTTGGCATCGTTGTGAAGATCAATCTTGCGCTGCTTCAACGCAGCGTTAAGACCCTCGGGGGTATTCAAATCAAATTCAGTTTCTCTCATATTTTTTTCTTTCTTTTCTCTCACTTTCAATACAGTAATAGTATCAGAATTATTATAAAAAGTCAAGCATTGTTTTCATTAATACCATGCCTCTATACCGAGTTTATTGCATCTTGTTCGTGCTTTATTGTATCGTTCTGAGTAATCATCAGAAGCATCATCATACACCCTCAGATACGAGGAATAGTGCTTGCAAACGACAACACGACATTTGATGTTAAACGACCTAAAAACCTTTGCGGCCTTTTTTGCTTCTGCTACTTCCCAAGAAATCATTACTTGCTGAAATTCTTGATCATCCGATTCAGATTTCTCAATTCATTCAAAAGAAACTCAGCACCATCGTAATTTCCAACAGACCTCATTTCCTTTATTTCCTTGGTAACTTCTTTTCTTCTAGCAATCTTTTCTGCCAATATATCACTCTTTTTAACGAACTCACTCATAATTTTTCCTTTTTTAATTTGGTTCTTTCTCACTCTCAATACAAGAATACTACCAAAATTATTATAAAAAGTCAAGATAAATCGTTCATTTAGAGTCTCTTTTTATACCTTTTTTACCGATTTCGTATCCTGCGTTTTCAATGGCAGTTATTATCTCAAAATCAGATAATTGTTTGTTTTTTAATAGTATTATATGCGTGTATGACGTTTGAACGTCCAAAGTAACCTTTTTAACCTTCTTGGTCTTTGATAGATGCTTTGTTATGCCTATTGCACACGAAGGGCATACAAGACCCTTTACGTGTACAGAGATGGTGTTTCCAAGCAATAGCAACGGAAACAACATCAATAAGCATACAACACCAAATAAACGCATTACGCAAGAATCTTGTTTAGAATCTTACCATCGTGAGCAACCTTGAAAGGACGTCCACTTGGTGAGTAATGTATTTCTTCAAGTTTAAGACCAAGAGCATGAGCAATAGTAGCATTTAAATCTTCTACTGATGATCCTTCTTCTTCTACGTAATGTGCTCGTTCGTCACTTACTCCGTAAACAGTACCACCTTTGATACCACCACCAGCAAGCATAGCACTAAACGCAGTAGGATGATGATCACGACCCACACGACCTGCTTTAACTTCAGGTGTTCTTCCGAATTCACTTGCAACAACAACCATTGTATCATTGATTTTACCGGTTCTTTCAAGGTCTGTTAATAACGCAGCCAAACCTTGATCTAGTGTAGCACCACGTGTTGCCATTCCACCAAATACATCATTGTGCATATCCCATCCACCGAGTTGTACTTCAACGAATCGAACTCCTGTATCTACCAAACGACGTGCAAGCAAACATCCTTGACCAAAGTTATTATCTCCGTATAGTTCACGGGTTGCTTCTGTTTCTTTGGTTAAATCAAATGCTTCAAGGTCTTTACTGCTCATTAACTTTACTGCATCGTTGTATAAGTCTGTATACGCACGAACTTGCTTTTGTGAGTATTCACCCAAGAACATCTTATTAAACTCTTGTGCAGTTGCTAAACGCCCATCGTACATATTCTTCTCAAGATAACTCGCAGCCTTTGAGTTCTGAATTCCACTTGAAGGATTGCCCAACGGAAGAGGTCCGTGCTTGCTTTCCAAGAATCCTGCTCCTAATACATCACTTCCTCCATTGATACGAACATGAGCAGGAAGAGTTCTATTCAATTTACCTGATAAACGACTTACCCAACTTCCCAATGTAGGATGTTTGATAGTTCCTCTGCGTTGATACGACGTGTGAAGCAAATAGTTTGCTTGTTGGTGTGCTCCTTGATTACTCGTCAAACTGCGAATCAAAGCCGCATTGTGCATTTGCTTTGCAGTATTTGGTAACCAGTTGCCCAACTGAATTCCATCGGCACTTGTGCTGATTGCAGTTGTTTCACCCATAACATCTTTGTTCTCAGGTTTAGGATCAAATGTATCTACGTGAGTCATTCCTCCTGCCATATACAAAAATATAACATGACGAGCAGTTGCGATTTTACCCGGCACTTCATACGCAACCAAATCGTTTGCTCCCATAATAGCACTTACACCAAGACAAGTTTTTGCCATGCCTTTAATAAAGTGTCTTCTTGATAATTCATCTTTAAGTAGATAATCCATTTGTTTGTTCCTTTTCTAGTTTTTAAAATTAACGGATAAAAATAAATTCGTGGGAGTTCATTAAAATCCACGCAATATGTTTTGCACCGTTTGGTTCGTCAATATACTTTTTGAGTAAATTCATTTCTTTGGAACTTGGTTCACGATTAAGAATACTCATAAAGATGTCCTCAATTTTTCCAGTTTCTCGTTTTTCTTCTGCCATTTGTTTCATAAAATCAGCATTTTTATTATTGATGATTCTTTTTTCTACGAAACCATTAAGCATATTAAGCACTTGTGGTGTTGTTGCTTCAAAATTTGAGTTTTCAATAAGTGCTTTGTCACTTCCACCAAACTGACGAATAAGATGTCCACCGGGTGGTGGATAACCTACATAACTACTACGAATTAAATCACGATCCTTGAGTTTCTTTGCTTGGTATCTTCCTTCTTCCTCGTTTAATTGCTGAACTACTTCTGCAAGATTGCGGTTAGGTTTTTCGGTCTCGGCGAGATATGCTTTTAATTCGTCATAAATTTCTTGAGCAGTATATTCTTTGTAACGATCATAAACTGCTTGATATTTTTCATCGTAATTGCTCGGAAAACGATCAGGTGAATCAATATCATTATATACCAAGGTCACCAATGAATCCCAAATTTGTTCTCCAGTCATTCGTTGAAGAGGAGGTCCTGCAAAGTAAAATGTCTCGGGACTTGCATAATCATCTTTAACACTATCACGTGTAAATAAATCCATGCTATATAATACTCGCATAAATTCTTTAACATCATAATCAACTGATGCTATTATTTTTTCAAGATAAGCAAGTAACTTTGGATTGCTTGATTCTGTCATGTCGTTCATGTCATCCAATGGTTCAATTAATCCAATACCAAATGCTCGTTTCCATAAACGATTTACAATAACAGTTGTGAATCTTGGATTTGCTTCGGATGTAATCCAATTTGCAAACTGCTCACGACTTTTTGGAAGTTCAGTTCCTTGTTCAATTTTCAAAGGTGGAGCAAATATTGCTTTTGCATGAAGAGTATCTCCTGGTTTTGCGTCATCTTCCATAAACGCATCCGTAAGTTTAATAGAACCCTTACCAAGATTATCATCTAATCCATAACCCATAATGTCACGAATATAATTGCGATATTGATTTAGTGTTCCGACATCTTCTGTTTTATCGTTGCGAACAATACGATTGAAATCTCCAACGAGTTTAGAGTTCTCACGATATTGAACACGACTTACTCCGTCTGTGAAAGCAGCCATTTCATAAAATTGTTTTTGTGTCCATTTATCAAATGGATGATCGTGACACATAGCACATTCTAAACGAGTTCCAAGAAACACTTGTACCGTGTTTGCAAGATTATCCAATGGCATACCACGATCACGTAAATAAAAACCTATTGCTTCGTTTCCTTGTTCATAATAAGCACCATCTGATGCAATAAGTTTTTGCACGAACTCATCAAACGGAGTATTATTACGAATTTCGTTGCGAACAAATTCACGATAACGAAATCCACTATTGATATTAGTATTATTCAATTTGTTTTGAATGCGAAGAATATCACTATAATAATTCAACTGATGATTTATGTAACCTTCACTATCCAACAACTTGTTGATTAGTTTTAGTTTATCACCTCGCATTTCTTTTTTGAATTCAGTGATTTCTGCTTTGTTTGGAATTCTTCCGATTATTTTAAGATATGCTCTACGCATAAAAGTGTAATCATCAGTATCACGGGTTGGTCTTTGTCGTTCACTACGAAGTTTCTCTAGAACTAAGTTGTCTGCATAACTTGCCAACTTCTTAATCGTCTGAGGTTGAAGTGGTCTTTCCAACTTCGGAACATTATAATTTGCAGTCATATAATTGTCTTTAATCATACGTTGCGACTGCAAAGCAAGTGCATCTAACTTGAGACGAAACAACTGAAGATCATCTTGACGTTGAAATAATACACTTTCACCGTCATACTCAATTATCTTTCCTTCTTTTTTCTTTCCGTCTGCACTGACAATAGTAACGACTTTACGTTCAGACGAAATTTCACGAAGTTCGTTTGCATTAACTAGTTCCTGTGCAGTTGAACTCACAGAAAAGCTCACAAGTAGCCCCAATAGCACCAAAGTTGTGGTTTTCATAATGTAATATACCTAATACCTTAAATATATACAATTATGACTATTTTGCAAGTTTTTTATTGTCAGTTTGCGACAATGTAGAGTTATTTCACAAACTCTTTTTTAATTTTTGCTTCAGATGGATTGCTTAATTTCTTACCACCCGGCAAAATAACGTTATGAAAAGTAGTAGGATAACGATAAAATGGTTTTCCATAAACACTATAACTTAATACAATAGAATTTTGTACGGTGAATCTACTTTTATCTTCAAATTCAAACGAAATAGTGTTACGATTGCTATTTCCACTAACATCTACTCCGATGCCACGACTTCCCACAATCACACTTAATTTCATTTTCATTTTCAATACAAAACCTTCAACTGCGTCTTTTGCTGATTGCTTTGCCATTTTGTCAACGATGCTTTTGTAATCCTTTTTCAACGAATAAACATAATGACCATTAGGACCATATTCACTATCAAGAAAGTTGCTGAGAATTTTATTCAAATGATAATTGTCGTTACTTTTATACAAATCGTAAGTGGAGGTTGAACCTTTCCGTTTTGCATCTGCTTGATAATTCTTGATTAATCTGTTGTAATGATCTTCAAAGTTTTCTTCTAATTCTTTTGCAAATCCTTTTCCAATTTTTTCAAGTTCTTCTTCAATTTCTTTATTAAGAACTCCAGTAGGAACAGGATTCTTTTTAGTTCCAACACCAACTTGACGTTTAACCACATCCCCTTTCATTGCTTTAAGTTTTTCCGCAATTTCTACCCAAGGTTCACACGCAGTCATTGCGGCCTTCACCAACTTGGTTGCGTTGGGACTTTTGATTGTTCTTTTTAATTGCTTTTTGGTTCTTTTAAGATAACCTGCAACGTGCAACACCGAATTTGGAAATGAGTATTTGTATTCTTCTGTTTCTCCGTCTTGTTTTTGCAATCCCCAAACGGTGAACTCATTTGCACCTTTCAACTTTGTGCTATTAGTTGCAATATCAAATGCTCTTGATACGTCACTTTTGATTTTCTGAAATTGTGGATTGGGAATTTTCTCACCTTTTTTCCACTTCTGCACAAACTCAATAGAATCTTTGTGCTTGGCATCCACTGTTTGAGATAATTTTATCTCGTTTACTATCCTCATGTATCTCATTCTTTATATACTTTACCAAAGTTATTATAAAAAGTCAAGACATTTATTTGAATAGTTTTTCTGAATCCCAAATATCAGATGGGTCTTGTGCTAAGTCCAAGGTTTGTATTCTAACCTTTTTACATTTGTGTTTGTCGGTTAAAATCTTTGCAATTTTAGATGCTTGTCGTTTACTTGTTGCTTTTGTGTATAAAAGTTCTTCTGAAGTTTTTCCTGGTGGTATTCCCCAAATCGGATATTCTTTTTCGGTATCTTCGTGTATTCCGTTCATATCATTGGTTTTGATATAATCACGACATACATTAAGATAATCCGCAGCTTTGCTTACTTTGTCTATCCACCAATTAGGAAGTTCTTCGTCTTCTGCTTTATCTGCTAAACATTGTAATACGCACTCTGCATCTTCATGTGCAAGTTTAAGTTTTCTACGAGAAAACGAAACATCTCCGTATTGATCTTCGTTTAATGTTGCAAGTTCTTCACGAACAATTTGCTTCAACTTGTCTTTGGTTATTTTCACTTTTTGGAAATCTTACTATTAATCTTTTTAAGTCCATTAAAAATTTCACCAACTGCAAGACGATCATCTTCAACTGCATAAAGCAAATCAACAAATGCGTGAGTAAGTTCACCTGAGTATCCTTTTACTTTATTGTTTTTGGATACTTTACTGATTAGTTTTTGTAATCCAAAATACAAATCTTGGTATCGTTCAATTCCTTTGCGATTTGCACGATTAGCATCACGATTAGCAATAGCATTATCTAATGCGTTATTTTCTTCAATGTCTTCGTGAAGTTCGTCACCACGCAATACTTTCAAAGTTGCTCTTTTATATTTTGATGAAGAGTTTTTAATCCGTTTCATTGTGGTATTTGCACTTGCTTTGTTATCAAATCCAGTTGCTCCGAATAATGTGGAAAACTCAAATGCTGAATCATCGTTTGTGCTTTTTCTTTTGTAATAAGCAGGTTCTCCACGCATACCGGTTGGATCAACAATAAAAAACTTTTTGCTATTTTCTGTTATAGAAGCAAGTTCTTCACGGATAATATCTTTTAGTTTGCTCTTTGAAATTTTCATTCGGTTGGTCCTATCGCAAGTGAGTTTCTAAAAATATCGTATACTTCATCAGCAGGAATATATCCAGGAAGCATTTGATCAAGTTGTTGAGGTTTAACTCGTTTCATTTTCTTTAATGACTTTTCAAGTTCTTTCATTCCACCTTTGCCAAGATAATCTTCCCAATCATAATGATCTGAAATATGATCCCAAATTGTTTCACCTGGTAAATCTTTTGCTACAGATGGACGCATTTCATTTACTTCTGCTTCTGTGAACAATCCGTGGATTAAGTTACCAGGAATATAATCAGGTAACATATGATCAAGTTCTTTTGCAGTTAGTTTGCTTTTCTTTGCAATTGCGGATAATGCTTTTTTACCAAAAAACATTTTGTGATTTTTGTCTTTTGAGTTTTTAATTCTGTTAGCAACTTCTTTTCCTGATAAAGAAATTTCTTTTTCCGACAAACTTTTGAGTTCTTCACGAACAATTCGTTTAAGATGTTCTTTTGATATTTTCATAATGATGTTCTTAATCCTGTGTTTTGTTCAAATGTATCACGAAGTGTATCCGCATAAACACCTTTTGCTTTGTATTTAACTTTTTCTTTGTAATTTCTGATGCTTAAAAATTCTACATCGTATGTGTCCATGCTATTCAAATTGATGCGAATATAATTTACACTTTTTGAATTTCTTCCGATTTTAAATACCATTCCTTTTGGTCCAATGAAAAAGTCTTTTGCTCCTGTCATTGCAATGAAACGACCACCTCCGAGTTGAGCAATAACTTCTGCTCCTTCTCGTTTACTCATTCCCTCTTTGATTGATTCAAGTTCTTCTTGAATCATTTCTTTGAGTTTTGATTTGGTGATTTTCATCTACTTGATTCCAAACTTTTTAAGAAACTTTTTGGTTTTGTTGATGTCCATGCCCATTTGAAAACGATCCATTGCTTTTAACTTAAAGTAAGACTGATATAACTTTTTCAATGACTTTGCATCATACTTTGTTTCTTTGGAGATGTGATCAACAAACTCTTTTTCATCATAATGATCCATTGAATTTGCAATTTGATCCAATACAAAGTTTAAATCACTTGATTCATTCATTGAATCTTCTTTGATTGATTTTTGAAGTTTCTTTAAAAGTTTTGCGGAATACTTTTTTGCATCGGATGACAAATGCTTCATATTTTTTGAAATGATGTCCGCAAGATAATTGACTTTAAAATACTTCAAAGACTTCATATCTACTCTTGGTCCTTCTTTCTCACCAAACATTGCAATCAAACCAACTGCGAGTTGTTGTTCACCGGAACTCAAAACACCCACATTGATATTTGCTCCACCTTCTTGCTCTGAAATAGATTCTGCGAGACGAACTTCTTTTTTGTTACTTCCTGTGAGTGTCACGGTTGAAGAACGACCTTTCTTTTGTACATCAATCATTCCTTTGAGTTTACCATCAGTATGTACTTTCGTTACGACACCATCGTGGTTTCCGTTAAATTTTACTGCATCACCAACTTTGAATTTATGATTTTCACCGATAATTTCTGTGATGACTTCTTTTACGAGTTCTTTGAGTTCTACTTTTGCTTTCATTTTATTAAACATTGTTTCTTGTACGATTTCAGTTAATTCTCCCATTGCTATGTTATCGTTGCTGATGTATTCTGCATCATCTCCCACATTCTTTTTACTTGTGATGTAAATGCTATCACTTCCCCACTTGCGGGATGTGATTTTATAGTATGCAAACGGACTTGTTGCAAAGTCTACTTTCATACCAAGTTTTTCAAGGTCATCACGATAATTCATAAATGATTTCTTTCGCATCACCTTGATGATTTTCATCTTTTCAGACTTATCAATTCTTTCAACAATAGATTTTGAATTTTCCATAACAATAAATATATATTTGTTTGGTTAATAATTCAAACAAATTATTGCTATAAAAACTCAATCTATTTGCTTTGGTATGTCTAAACGAAGTTTTGTAGTTGGATTTCCTTTGTCATCAGTATCCAAAACTTTGATCAACTTACATTTTTCAGGATAACCCACAAACTTCTTTGGATTGCCTTCTTCGTCAATTATTCTGTGTAATCCTGGTT
>ERZ802830.2041-NODE-2041-length-18642-cov-12.7937_pt1 | contig 18642 bp, 21 predicted proteins | sample MGYA00345654_ERZ802830 | MGnify/ENA primary metagenome ERZ802830 (study PRJEB30503, sample SAMEA104212375) | marine metagenome | biome: Westerlies Biome; feature: [SRF] surface water layer (ENVO:00010504) within the epipelagic zone...; material: water...
CCAACAGATTTACAGTCTGTCCTCGTTGGCCGCTTGAGTATCTCCCCCAAACTTACATTTTAAAAGAGCCGATGGAGGGACTCGAACCCACGACCTGCTGATTACAAATCAGCTGCTCTAGCCAGCTGAGCTACATCGGCATCCTTAATTATAACAAGGGTTAATAAATTAAAGATCTTTTATTTGGTGGCAAATATAACATCATTTGATATTAATACGAAAATAAACTAAGTGTAAAGTGGAAAGGTTTACTTTTTAATTTATAGAACACCTAATCTTTATTAATTTTTAAATATCGTTGGTTTAGAAATAAATTATATAAAAATTAATTTGAGAAGTATTTAACACTTGATAAAAAAATCAAGTCAACAAAGGTCGAAATTAAGTAGTTAACCCTAGAGTCTTTGTTTCTCTTTGTGTCTTTTAAGAATTCTTTCGGCTGAGTCTGCAGCTAAACTAATAGCTTCCTCAAAACTCTTTGCTGTCTTCTTAACTACTACATCATCTCCTGGAATACAAATTTTCAATTCAGCAAGTTTGTTTACACGGTCACTTGCATTTTCTATCTTGGTGTAAATAAACACATCAATAATATTTAAATAAAACTGACTAATTTTTTTTATCCTTTTTTCCGCAAATTCTATTAATTTACTGTCAGCATTATAATTAACGGATTGAAAATTAATATTCATATTAGCTTTTTTATTTTTTTAAATTTTTTCCTCTTGGATGGGCTTTAGCATATATTTCTTGTATCCTTTTTAAGCTCCCGTGAGTATATACTTGGGTTGCTGCAACACTCTCGTGTCCTAACAATTCTTTAACAGCGTTTAAATCTGCACCGTTATTTAATAAATGAGTAGCAAAACTATGACGCAGTATGTGTGGACTTTTTTTAACCTTAGTTGATACCTTACTAAAATAATAATTTACAGTTTGGTAAACAAACCCTTCATTAAGTTTTATACCAGAAGGCAGACAAAAAAAATAAGTTTTATCTATTAGGTTAAAAATTTTATTCTTTTCCTTTAGATAAATTCTTATTAAAGAAATCAACTCAGGTAATAATGGAATTAATCGTTCCTTATTTCGTTTACCTTTTACTTTAATAAATTGAGAATCTAAATCAACTGCTACAGTTTTGAGATCAATGAGTTCTTGTCTCCTAATCCCTGTATAATAAAAAACCGAAATAATTGTTTTTTCCAGAAGCCCTTGGTAATCTTGGGGAAATAAATCCCCATTCAAGAGTTGAGAAACCTCATCAATTGAAAAAGGTACATTAATTTTTTTGGAGGCTTTTAATGGTTTATGAAGCTTTAGTGGTGAAATTTTAATGGTTTCCGTTTTGAGTAAAAATTTATAATAAGACCTTAAAACAGAAATTTTCCTATTGATTGTTCTATTACTATTTTGCATTTCCACTAAAAAAATTATCCAAGATCTAATGTGATAATAATCTACTGATTCGATGGTTTTTAAGGTAAAATTTTTGGAGCAATAGGTTTGGAAATCAGATAGATTTTGTTCGTAGGCAGTAAAGGTGTGGTGGGAATATTTTTTTTCGTGATTGATATAATCCAAAAAGTGTTTAATCGACATAAAAGTGGAGTTGTAAGTCAAAGTTAGGAAACTTCTTACTTACAGTGTATGGTAGAATAAAATAAAAAATTATTGATTTTCTAAGTCCCTCAATCTTTGAATGTAGACCGCTTTTTTAATCTTATCGCGATTCCTTACCGAAGGCTTGACAAATTCTTTTCGAGTTCTTAACTGACGTAAACCTCCTGTTCTATCAAATTTTCGTTTAAAACGCTTTAAAGCTCTATCAATATTTTCTCCGTCTTTAACAGGTATGATTAACATAATTTATCTTATACTTTCTTAATGGATTGCAAATATAATGATAGAATCATAATATCATATCAAATTTAAAATTATTATTTAAGTAGATTTCTGGAAATTACAACCTTTTGGATTTCGCTAGTTCCCTCACCAATAGTACAAAGCTTTGAATCTCTAAGAAATTTTTCAACTGGAAAGTCTTTAGTGAACCCATAACCTCCATGAATTTGGACTGCCTCATTCGCAACTTTTACACAAGCCTCAGATGCAAATAATTTAGCCATTGCTCCTATTTGAGTAACATTTTTACCTTGATTTTTATCATTACCTGCCTGAAAAGTAAGAAGTCTGGCAGCCTCAATCTCGGTTGCCATATCGGCTAGCTTAAAACCGATGCCTTGAAAATGACCGATTGGCTTACCAAACTGTTCACGTTCTTTAGCGTATTTAACTGAAGCTTCGAATGCTCCTTTTGCTATCCCTAAGGACAATGCAGCTATTGAAATCCTTCCGCCATCAAGAATTTTCATAGATTGAATAAAACCGTCCCCAATTGCACCCAAACGATTACTGTCAGGAATAATGCAATTATCAAAAACTAATTCTGCAGTCTCAGATGCACGCATTCCCAATTTATTTTCAACTTTTCCAGAACTAAAGCCGGGCGTTCCGCGTGGAATAACAAAACTAGTCATGCCGTGACTATCTCCCTTATCGCCATCTCGAAAAACTACTACTGCAATATCACATGATTTACCATGAGTAATAAAATTTTTAGTTCCATTGAGAACCCAGTGATCACCTTGTTTTTTTGCTATTGCATTCATTCCTTTGGCGTCAGATCCAGTACCTGGCTCAGTTAAACCCCAAGCTCCTAACCATTGGCCAGTCGCCAATTTTGGAAGCCAGCTCAACTTTTGCTCTTCATTTCCAAAAAGATGAATATGCTCAGTCGCTAAGGAATTATGAGCCGCTATAGAAAGACCCATAGAGGGGTCAACCCTAGATATTTCAACAATTATTGATATATATTCGTTATAACTCATTCCAACTCCACCATATGTTTCTGGAATTAATACACCCATAAATCCAAGTGAACCAGCTTTTCGAAGAACCTCTAATGGGAAATATTGAGCTTCATCCCATTCCATAAAATAAGGACGAATATATTGTTCAGAAAATTCTTTAGCAGATTCTACCACCATTTTTTGGGTTTCATTTTGGTCAACCCTAAGAATGTTATCAATTTCAATCATAATATTAATAATCAATGCAAATATAAGCTTATTATGTTTATTTTCAATGAGTCAAAATCTGGTATTTTAATGAATTTTTCTTCTTATAATTATGGACTTGCTTAAATACTGGAGAACAAGATAATTTAAACTTTAATCCAATAAAATCCACTGTTAAGAAGTTAGCTAGCTATCGCCTTTACTCTTTATGGCTGAAATATAGCGAGTCAACTCCTCTTTAACGGTTGGATAAAGAATCATCAAACCAATCATATTAGGAAAAACGAGAGCCAAAATCATAGCATCAGAAAAAGTCCATACTGCTGACATATCACCTGCAGCACCAATAACAACAAAAATCAAAAATAAAATCTTGTACGAAAGATCAGCAAACTTACTTTTTCCAAATAAAAACATCCATGATTGTAATCCATAATATGACCAAGAAATCATAGTAGAAAGAGCAAATAATACAACTGCTAAAGTTAAAAATGGACCAGCAAAAGAAATATATTTTGAAAAAGCTGCAGAAGTTATACCAGCTCCTTCAACTATCACTCCATCTATAACTACTTTTCCTCCAATACCACCATATTCAAATATAGTGCTATCCCCATTAAAAATAATAATAACAAGTGCTGTCATGGTACAAATCACAACTGTATCAATAAATGGTTCTAGTAGCGCTACTAATCCCTCTGAAGCGGCATAATTTGTCTTTACGGCAGAGTGCGCAATAGAGGCTGATCCTGCTCCTGCTTCATTGGAAAATGCTGCTCGTCTAAAGCCCGTAATTAAAACCCCTAAAAATCCCCCTAGCCCGGCTTGAGGATTAAAAGCTTGTTTAAAAATCATTTCAAAAGCATCGTCTACGAAATTAAAATTTGTAATAATAATATAAAGACAAGCCATCACATAAGTTAAAGCCATAAAAGGGACTATTTTTTCGGTAACAGAAGCAATTCTCTTTATACCTCCTATAATTATAATGCCAACAAAAATCATCATAATTATTCCGATTATAGTTCTTGCATTACCACCGGTGAGCCCAAAAGAATTGACCAACTGCATTGCGGCTTGGTTAGATTGAGCAGCATTTCCGCCGCCAAAAGATGCACCGATACAAAGAACAGCAAAAATTACTGCAAGAATTTTTCCCATTTTAGCCAAACCACGCTCTTCGAAACCTTTTGTTAGGTAATACATTGGACCTCCATAAACAGTTCCCTCCCGGTCTATATCTCTGTATTTTACTCCTAGAGTACACTCAACAAACTTAGTTGACATTCCCAATAAACCGCATAATATCATCCAAAAAGTAGCTCCAGGACCACCAATAGCAATTGCTAATGCAACACCGGCTATATTTCCATTTCCAACTGTACCAGAAACGGCAGTTGCTAATGCCTGAAAATGAGTTACTTCACCCTTTTCTACTTCTTTTAGAATGAATCCTTTTTTGTTTGGATCATCAGCAGGACCTTTTGTGTTAAGTTTGTCTAAAGCATCATACTTTCCTGTAACTGTCTGAATAGCCAACGGAATTCTTCGAATATTCACAAAACTAAAGTAGACTGTGAAAAATAAAGCACCACCCACCAACAAGAAAATAATTGTAGGAATTGAAGTTCCAGGAAAATTGTGGAGAACAATTGCTCCCCACCAATTAGCTATAGGAGTAAAAGCTTCATTTATTTTATCATCCAAACCCATCTGTTGAGAAGAGCTTATTTTAGGAAGATTAAAAAAAATAAAAAAACAAATTAATTTAAATAAGCTAATTTTCTTCTTCATCGACTAAAGTATTTTGTTTTTTTAAAAAGTTAAAAAGCAAAGTAAGTTAAAACTAATCCAAATCAAAAATTGAATTTATTTTTTGAATGATCTTTACTAATTAAAAGACTCAATAAATAATTATAAGGAGTGATTACTATTATTAAGAATACTATAAATCGAAAACAGAAGTTCGTTTGGTATAAATCATATCCTTTAGTTTAAGCCAAAATGCAAGTATAAGATATATTATGAAACCTCCTACAACAGTTGTAAAAGAAGCATAAATAAAAAAAAGGCGAACACTTTTAACATTCATACCTAATGAATCAGCCAGTCTTGAAGAAACAGCAAAGCCATATTTCTCAAAAAAGTGACGTATTGATATAAAACGATTCAAGTAATTTTAATTTAGGATAAAGTATTAGTAAATCATTAACTTTTATTTAAAGTAGAATATAAGATTATATTAAAATAAGTCAAAATTATTTGAAATTATAATTTTCAATTTTAAAGAAAAATAATTAAACGTATTTACCATCCCAATTCATAAAACCTCCCAAAAGATTTTTTACAACTCCAATACCATAATGACCCATAACCTGGCAAGCTTTAGAACTTCTTGCACCAGATCGGCAGTAAACATAGTAATTTTTGGATTTATCTAAAGCTAATATTTTGTCGATAAAATCTTGAGGTTGATTAAAATCTATCAGTGTGGAATTAGGGATATGTCCATCATTATATTCCTCAAGAGTCCGAACATCTAATAAAAAGGCATTGTTATCAGAATCTAATTGAGACTTCCACTCATCTTGTGTCAAATCCATTATTATTATAATTAAAGTGTAAGAATAAAGGATAAAAATATGTAAAATATTTTTTATTTATTTTTTATTATATTTGTTTATACAATAATTGTATGCACATGGATGGTAATTTAGAAATTGCAAAAAATACTGTAGTTGGTATGCTGAAAGCAGGCAATAAAGCTGAAAAATATTTAAACGGAACTTTAAAACCTTTTGAAGTATCACTTCAACAATTCAATGTACTAAGAATTCTTCGGGGACGCAAAGGAAAAGCTGCAAATTTAAATACGGTTCAACAAAGAATGATTCATAAAATGAGTAATACAAGTCGTTTAATCGACAAACTAATCGAAAAAAAATTAGTTGAAAGGGATATTTGTCCAGATAACAGAAGGAAAATTGAAATATTCATCACTAAAAAAGGTCAAGATTTATTGGAGAATCTAGATAATAAAATCCAAATGACAGAAGCAGAAATTTTAAAACCACTCTCTATTGAAGATCAAAAAATTTTAAGAAATCTGATAAATAAAATAACACTCAACAATTAAATATAAATCCATTAATTATGAAAAATCATTTTAAAAATTTAATTATTATCACAATTCTACTTTGTTCAGCCTATTCAATATATGCTCAGGACAAATCATTAAATCTAGAAACTAGTAACATAAGGTGGTATGGAGAAGAAATTACAGGGAAACAGCATTATGGGGATCTAAAATTTTCCAGCGGTAATATTCAAATAAATAATGAAGTTGTAACCAATGGTTCTTTTATAGTAAATATGAATTCCCTTACAGTCGAGGATCTTTCAGGTGGAGGCAAAAAACGTTTAGAAGGTCATTTAAGATCAACAGCCTTCTTCGGTGTTTCTGATCATCCACAAGCATCATTAAGTATCTCTTCTATGGTTGAAATTGAAGGTAATTCTCAAATATTAGATGGACAGCTTACAATCAAGGGCGTTACACACCCAATTAATTTTTCATTGACATTAACTCCTGAAAACAATGCATCAGCCATATTAGTTTTTGACAGATCAAAATATGATGTTCGTTTCCGGTCTGGATCTTTTTTTGATGAATTAGGAGATAAATTAATCCTAGATGAAATTAAACTTGAAGTGGCACTAGATTTTAATTAATGTTAAAAAATTATTTCTAGGTTGTCAAATAGTATTTTTAAATTATATTTGACATGTGAAATTTAATATCGAAAATATCATTTGGTGGAGTGATTTGACTTAGTTCAACTCGTGATACTGCTATTACTTATATTTAAAAGGCTTGTCATTACGACAAGCCTTTTTTAATTTAGGACCATGGAAAATAAAAAGAAATACAAGCTAAAATCCATTCATAAAAAAATACTTGCGGATTCACTTACGCCAGTGAGTATATATCTTAAAATAAGGGATCAATTTCCTCACAGCTTACTTTTGGAAAGTAGCGACTATGATGCACGAGCTAATAATTTTTCCTATATATGTTGCAACCCCATCGCATTTATTAGCATATCTCGTAGTAATATTGATTTGAGCTACCCTGATGGTTCAAAGTACAGTAAAGTGATCGATTCAAAAGATAATATTCCAGATATAGTACAATCTTTTTCAAATCAGTTTGAATCTGAAAAATACCCATTTAAATTTATTACAAATGGATTATTTGGATATATATCACACGAAGCCATTGGTCATTTTGAATCAATCTCTTTGAATAAAAATAAAAATAATTTTAATATCCCAGAAATTTACTACGCAGTTTATCAAAATATTATTGCTGTAAGTCTTTTTAATCACGAGGCACATTTATTTTCAAATAGTTTAACAGGAGAGGATAACCTGGAAGAAATTGAACAAGTCATAAAAAAAGATAATATAGTAACTTATCAATTCGAGAAAAAGGGTGAAAAGTTATCGAATCTTTCGGATGAAGACTTCCTTGCCCTTGTTAAAAAAGGAAAAGATCACTGCTTTCGAGGAGACGTCTTTCAATTAGTGTTGTCAAGAAGGTTTTCTCAAGGCTTTACAGGTGACGAATTCAATGTTTATAGAACATTAAGATCAATTAATCCATCTCCTTATCTTTTTTTCTTTGACTATGGTGATTTTAAAATTTTCGGAAGTTCGCCAGAGGCCCAGCTAGTTGTAGAAGACGGAAAAGCAGAGATTCATCCCATTGCAGGAACTTTTAAACGAACAGGAAACGATGCTGAGGACCAGTTATCAGCGGAACGATTGGCTGCTGACCCAAAAGAAAACAGTGAACATGTTATGCTGGTGGATTTGGCAAGGAATGATCTTAGTAGAAATGGTACTGATGTGGTGGTGGAGAAAAATAGAGAAATTCAGTTTTTCTCCCATGTGATTCATTTAGTTTCAAAAGTAACTGGACTGTTAAAATCTAAAACAGCAACTTATCAAGTGGTCGCAGACACTTTTCCAGCAGGGACATTGAGTGGTGCACCTAAACACAAAGCACTTCAATTAATTGACCGATACGAAAATGTTGCCCGTAATTTTTACGGAGGAGCATTGGGCTATATGGATTTTGAAGGGAATTTTAATCACTGTATTGTAATCCGTTCTTTTATGAGCAGAAATCATATGCTTCATTATCAAGCAGGTGCTGGAATTGTTTCAAAATCTGTTCCTGAAAATGAATTACAAGAAGTATATAATAAATTAGGGGCTTTAGACAAAGCATTAACCCTTGCAGAAAAACTTTAGCATGAAAAAAATATTTGTAATTGATAATTACGATTCGTTTACTTATAATCTAGTACATTACTTAGAAGAACTTGGCGCTAAAGTTACTGTTAAGCGAAATGATCAATTCGAACTTTCAGAAATAAAGAACTACGAGTATTTATTGCTCTCGCCGGGACCAGGAATTCCAGATGAAGCTGGACTATTAAAAGCGGCAATTGAAAGATACGCTTCCTCTAAAAAAATATTAGGCGTTTGCTTGGGTCAACAAGCTATCGGTGAAGTTTTTGGCGGAAAGCTAAATAATTTAAATACGGTTTTCCATGGAGTAGCCACCCAAGTAAAAGTTACCGAGAAAGATCTTTTATTTGAGGGGTTACCAGATAGTTTCAAGGTCGGACGATATCATTCTTGGGTTGTTAAAACTCCCTTACCAGAAGACCTAGTCGCTACATCTTTTGATGACAATGGTCAATTAATGTCATTAAGACATAAGAATTACTCCGTAAGAGCTGTTCAATTTCACCCTGAATCAATTTTGACATCACATGGAAAAAAAATTTTAGAAAACTGGATCAATAGTTAAATTATGAAAGCCATTCTAAACAGATTAGCCCAGCACGAAACTCTCGAAAGTCTAGAAGCTGAAAAAATACTAACCGGAATTACTGAAGGGCAATACAACCCTAGTCAAATTGCAGCTTTCTTAACTGTTTTTATGATGCGAAGTATAACGCTCAAGGAATTAGAAGGATTTAAATTAGCACTACAAAAACTTTGTTTATCTATCGATTTGAGAGACTTTTCCCCTATTGATTTATGTGGAACAGGAGGAGATGGCAAAGATACTTTTAACATCTCAACTCTAGCTTCTTTTGTAACTGCTGGCTCCGGAGTAAAAGTAGCCAAACACGGAAATTATGGTGTCTCCTCAGGTTGTGGGTCAAGCAATGTATTGGAACACTTGGGAATAAAGTTTTCAAACGATACTGATTTTTTAAAACGCTGTATAGATGAGGCAGGAATCTGTAACCTCCACGCACCACTTTTTCATCCTGCTATGAAAAATATTGCACCCATTAGAAGAGAACTCGGAGTGAAAACATTTTTTAATATGTTAGGACCATTGGTGAATCCAGCCTTTCCAAAATATCAACTCACCGGAGTTTTTAACCTTGAACTGGCAAGGCTTTACGGTTATCTTTTTCAGAAGTCAAAACAGGAGTTTACGATTCTATATGCCCTAGATGGGTATGATGAAATCTCCCTGACTGGAGCCACAAAAGTAATTAGAAACAAAAGAGAGTTTATTATCAATCCATCGGATTTTGGAATTCATTCACTAAAAGCCGAAGAAATAAGTGGTGGGTCAAATATTCCATCATCTGCAAGAATATTTACAGAGGTCTTAAACGGACAAGGTAGTGAAGCTCAAAATAATGTTGTCTGTGCCAATGCTGCAATGGCAATAGCTACTAGTACTAATTGTGATCCAAAAGAGGGATTTGAAAAAGCAAAGGAGTCATTGTTGTCAGGTAAGGCAAATGAAGCATTCAAAAAATTACAAAAATTGAGCTCCAGATGAGTATTTTAGATCAAATAATTGCAGATAAGAAAAAAGAAGTCGCACTGAGAAAGAAACTTTTTCCCCACAAATATTGGGAAAAATCTCCTCTATTTGGCCGAAAAACATTTTCATTAGTAAAAAGGCTCAAGGATAGCAATTCAGGGATTATAGCGGAACACAAACGTCGATCTCCCTCTAGATTTAATATTAACACTAGTTTAACGGTAACTGAAGTAGCAAGGGGCTATGAAGCCGCTGGGGTATGCGGGATGTCTGTATTGACAGATTTGAAATATTTCGGGGGAGGTTTGGAGGATCTAAATGCCGCTAGGGCCGTAAGTAAATTCCCACTGTTAAGAAAAGAATTCATCATTGATCCCTATCAATTGATTGAAGCAAAGGCACATGGAGCGGACGTTATCCTATTGATTGCCTCCATCTTGAGTCGAAATGAAATCAAATTACTTTCCGAAACTGCAAAAAGCTTAAATCTAGAAGTACTTCTTGAGGTTCACAATGAAAATGAGCTTGAAAAATCAATTATGCCAAGTTTGGACATGTTGGGGGTAAACAATCGCAATCTAAAAACATTCGAAGTTCACTTAGAAAATAGCAGGGAATTAGCTGCTAAAATCCCAAATGATTTTATTAAGGTATCCGAAAGTGGAATTAGTAAGGTAGCTGCAATTAAGGATTTAAAAACTTTTGGTTTTCAAGGGTTTTTAATTGGTGAGAGCTTTATGAAGTCATCTGATCCAGGTGATTCTGCTCTGAATTTTATTAAAAAAATAAGCTCATGAAACTTAAAGTTTGTGGAATGCGATCATTGGAAAACATACGTAATCTGGCGAAAATAAATCCTGAGTATATGGGCTTTATTTTTTGGAAACATTCAAAACGTTTTGTAAGTAATTCAACACCAGACTTAGGGGAAGGTATAAAAAAAGTAGGGGTATTTGTGAATGCAAGCTCGGAATATATTAAAAAATGCATTAAAGATCACAAACTAAAAGCGGTTCAACTTCATGGAAATGAAAGCCCTAAAAAGTGTGACGAATTAAAAAAAATTGACGTTGAGGTAATCAAAGCTTTCGCTATCAAAAACAAATTTGACTTCAGTGAACTAGAAAATTATGAATCTGTTTGTGATTATTTCCTTTTTGATACAGAGGGATTACTCCCAGGAGGAAATGGACTGCATTTTGACTGGACTGTATTAAAGAATTACACTTGTGAAAAACCTTTTTTCTTGAGTGGAGGAATTGGACCGGACGACAGTCTTGCAATTGCATCAATAATTAAATTAAATTTGCCCCTTTATGCTATTGATGTAAATAGTAAATTTGAAATTGAACCAGGACTTAAAAATATAGATACCATAAAAGAGTTTAAATCAAAATTATACAATGATATATCAGGTTGATGAAAAAGGATTTTACGGCGATTTCGGAGGAGCATATATACCGGAAATGCTTTATCCAAATGTAGAAGAATTAAGAAAAAGCTATATCAAAATTAGTGAGGATGAAAAATTTCAAAAAGAATTTCAGTCTTTACTTAAGGAATATGTTGGTAGACCAACACCTTTATATTTTGCCGAGCGTCTGTCAGAGAAATACAATACAAAAATCTATCTTAAAAGGGAGGATCTTTGTCATACAGGAGCACATAAGGTCAACAATACCATTGGACAAATTCTCATGGCGAAACGCTTAGGTAAAAATAGAGTTATTGCCGAAACTGGTGCAGGACAACATGGAGTAGCTACAGCTACTGTGTGTGCTTTGATGGGGATTCAGTGTATTGTTTACATGGGGGAATTGGACATAAAACGACAGGCACCAAATGTAGCGCGGATGAAAATGCTTGGTGCTGAAGTTCGACCAGCACAATCAGGAAGTAAAACATTAAAAGATGCCACTAATGAGGCCATTAGAGATTGGATTAATAATCCTGTTGATACCCATTATATAATTGGGTCTGTTGTGGGGCCTCACCCCTATCCCGATATGGTTGCACGCTTCCAGTCTGTAATTAGCGCAGAAACAAAAGTGCAATTGATGGGAAAAGAAGGTCGCGATTACCCTGATCATGTCATTGCCTGTGTGGGGGGAGGAAGCAACGCAGCTGGATTGTATTATCATTACCTGGATGATCTCAAGGTAAATATTATTGCCGTAGAAGCTGCCGGAAAAGGAATTGATTCTGGGAAAAGTGCTGCTACATCAGCTTTAGGAAAAGAGGGTATTATTCACGGGAGTAAAACCTTGTTGATGCAAACACCTGATGGTCAAATCACCGAACCCTATTCTATTTCAGCAGGATTAGATTATCCCGGAGTAGGACCAATGCACGCTCATTTATATAGAAGTCAACGTGCCGAATTTATTTCTATTCCTGATCAAGAAGCCATGGATTGGGGGCTGACACTTTCACAAATGGAGGGTATTATCCCTGCAATTGAAACTGCCCATGCATTTGCAGTGTTAGATGTAAGAAAATTCAATCCTAATGAAATCATTGTATTCAACTGCTCGGGTCGAGGAGATAAAGACCTAGATACCTATATTGACTATTTCAAACTATAATGAATAGAATCGACTTAGCATTTCGAGGAGACCAAAAATTATTGTCCATTTATTTTTCTGCTGGACACCCTAATCTTGACGATACAGTTACTATAATCAAGGCCTTACAATTTAGTGGGGTGGATATGATCGAGATAGGATTACCCTTTAGTGACCCTTTGGCTGATGGCCCAACTATTCAGAAAAGCTCTACCAAAGCTCTTAGAAATGGAATGAGGACTGAAAAACTTTTCCAGCAATTGGAGAATATTAGAAATGAAATTGATATCCCTTTGGTGTTGATGGGATATTTTAACCCAATGATGCAATATGGTATTGAACGTTTTTGCCAAAAATGTGAATCGATTGGAATTGACGGATTAATCATACCAGATCTTCCAGTTGAAATATATCATGAAAAATATAAAAGTTTATTTGATCAACACGGTTTATACAACATGTTTTTAATTACTCCTCAAACACCAGAAGATAGGATTCGATATATTGATGATGTGTCTAACGGGTTTATCTACATGGTTAGTAGTGCAAGCGTTACAGGTGCAAAAAGTGAATTTGGCGAAACTCAAGGTAAATACTTTAATCGAATCGCTAACATGAAGCTAAAAACACCTCAAGTGGTTGGGTTTGGCATTAGTAATTCAGTAACTTATCAAGCTGCCACGAAACACAGTCGAGGGGCAATAATTGGATCAGCATTCATTAAATTTTTAGATAAAAAAGGGGTCCACAAAATTGATGAATTTATAAGTAGTATACGCTAGTCCACCTTAATTTATTTTTTGAAAAAATATTATATACTTTCTATATATAGTTTTGAAGAATAAATCTATTAAAAAAAGGTTAGTGAGCTAAGACGTGTAAAAATTGGATTTCTTTTTCAGTAAGTTTTCGCCAACGCCCTCTAGGAAGGTCTTTTTTTGTTAAACCGGCATACATAACACGATCCATAACAAGCACTTTATGATTTATTTTTTCAAATAATCTACTTAATACACCAGGGGAAAGATTGTCCACCTCCACACCGATTTCTTTTTTAGTACCTCCAATCACATAGTCTATTTTTTTAATACTGTAAGTTCTCTTTTGCAGCAAAACACCTCTTGTTAACTTTTCAAAATCGGTAAGGGAAATTTTATTTTCAAGCGTCACCTTATAAATCATTTTTACTTTACTTTGGACTTGAGAGAGCCTTTTTCTTAATTTATCATCATTAGTCAAAAACAATAAGCCTGTATTAGTCCGTCCCATATTTCCAATTGGTGCGACTTTTTCAGAATGAGCTGAACGGATTAACTCCTGAATAGATTTCTTTATATCTCCTCCTTGCTTTGTAGCAAGAAAACCCTTAGGTTTATTCAATAAAATATAGACAAGTGGAGTACTCCTAACCATTTGTCCGTCATAACGTACTTCATCGCCTATTTGAACCTGAAAACCCATCTCTGTTACTGGCTTTCCATTTACAGTTACTAAACCCATTATAATAAATTGGTCTGCCTCCCTTCTAGAACAAATCCCTGCATTAGAAAGAAACTTATTTAACCGTGTACCTTTATTATCTGATGCTGGACTACTTTTTGAAACGTATTTCTTAGGGTTTTGTCGCACGTTTGAGTTTTACTTATAAATAAAATAAATCCCTAAAACCCCAAAAAGAATATGGGCTTTTAAAAGATTATGTAACCAAAGGTACCGTTTTTGACTTGAACCTTGCCATAACAATATTAATAGGATTAACAAAAGTGGAATGGTAAAATAAAAATAATAAGACATCAACCCAAGGGAGCTATTAATCAACCAATAAATTGGCAAAAAAGTTAACACCACTGAAAGGCTAATTAATATCTTACTCAATCTATAACCAAATACGACCGGAAATGTTCGATATTGCTTTACCCAATCACCTTTATAATTTTCTAAATCTTTGATCATATCTCGAGTAAGAATTACTAAAAAAAGGAAAGTAGCGTGATGAAATATTATTATTTCAAAATTTTTAAAATAGAGAGTTACAGCAAAAAAAGGAACAATGACTAGCAATGTTGCAAAAAGATTACTAATCCAAAATAGTCTTTTAAGGCTAGTAGAATATATCCAAATACTAAATATGTAAACTGTGAAAAATAAAATTGCATTAAAAGAAACAAATCCAGCAGCAATTAAAGTGATTCCATTAATTAAAAAATAGAGTACCAATTGACTCTGTTGAGAAATCAAGTGTTCCAACAAATATTTTTTTGGTCTATTAATTTTATCTTTTTCTGCATCATAAAAGTTATTGATAATGTAACCTGCAGCACAAGAGCAAGCAGTCGCCAAAACCAATAAAAAGAGTTGAGGGTCAAAAATTATATCTAGAAGGTCTTTATCTGGCGCAAGGATGTAGGAAGAGGTAAGATATTGGGCAAGTATTAAAACCGCAATATTGTACCCTCGGATTACTGTAAAAAAACTAAAAACCTTTATCCAAAAATGACTTTTAGTAGAAGTTTTCATTGGATAAGCTAAAAATGATAAACCAACTCTAGGCGATGCCCTTTAAGTGCTTTTTTAGTGGCCTCATAATCTTTTGTGAAGCCCAACATAAAGCCTCCTCCACCCGAGCCACAGAGCTTAAGATAATAAGTATTGGTTTCAATTCCCTTTTTCCACAATTCATGGAATTCTGAGGGAATCATTGGGCTAAAATATTTTAAAACAATTGATGATAAGGATTTGATGTTTTTAAATAATGACTTGATGTTGCCTTTAAGAAAATCTTCAACACAGAAATCTGTAACTGTTATAAATTCATCCCGCATCATATTACTGAACGACTCATGTTTCATATTTTCCAAAAACAGGGAAACCATAGGAGCTGTTTCTCCAGATATTCCACTATCTAAAAGGAACACCGCTCCCTTGCCTTTAGGGTTTTGTGCAGGAAGGCCAGTGGGTTCTATTTCATTTTTTGAATGAATCAATATTGGGAGGCTCAAATAACTGTTTAAAGGATCAAGACCAGATGATCTACCGTGAAAAAAAGATTCCATCTTAGCAAAAATATTTTTAAGAAAAGAAAGCTTGTCAGGGGTTAGATTTTCCAACACAGTAATTTTATCAAGGGCATAGCGATCATAAAATGCAGCTACTAAAGCACCACTACTTCCAACACCGTATCCTTGAGGTATACTACTATCAAAGTATAGATTTTTATCAAGATCCTCTTTAATTTGATTCCAGTCAAAAACAACTGGGATTTTTGGCTTTTTTTTAAGGTATTGAGCAAAGTCTAGCAATTTCTCGTGAGAGGCACGGGTGGTGTCATTATGAAATTTGGTTAGTTTCAATGCTCCCCTAAAAAAATTATATGGGATAGATAAGCCCTTTGAATCCTTTATTATCCCATATTCACCGAAGAGTAATATCTTAGCAAAAAAAAGTGGACTTTTCATTTTAAAGCAATATATATTGAATTAAATAAGGATATTTTTACCATTTATTTGATCATAAAATTACATTTTTTTTGCCCCTTCCCCAACCTGATCTTCAATAAATTGTCCCGACTGACAATAGTGCAATAAATTAGATTTAATAAAAGTGATAACCTTATCACTTTCATTAACAGGATAAAGTAAATGTACATTTGCTCCTGCATCAAGGGTAAAGCTTATAGGTATCTTAGTTTGGACTCTGTATTCCCAAACTTTATTAATAATACTCAAAGTATTGGGTTGCATGAGAATGTATCTTGGTCTTGAAGTCATCATCATTGAATGTAAGCTCAATGCCTCTGATTCAGTGATTTCAATAAAGTGTTCAATATCACCAGTTTTAAGAACGGATTTTAATAATTCACAATTTTTATGTGCTTGATCGAATCTGTTTACTGCAAAAGGGTGATCCTGCATCAGTTGGTGACCAACAGAGCTACTAACCTTTTTTTTACCCCTATCAACAATCAAAACCGTGTCGCAATAGCTTTTAAAAACTGGGTGAATACCAGACTCAAAAGGAATAGCATAAAGGTCTGAGCTGTTTTGAAAAGCAGGACTTTTTCCCCATAATGTCAATGGACCTTTTATGCTCCTTGCAGCACTTCCAGAGCCAAGTCTGGCAAGAAAAGAGGCTTTCTTAAAAAAGTCTTGTTCACCTAGTTCAGGGTGAAATTGCTTTTCAAAGTCTACAACACAAAGTGCAAGAGCTGCCATTGCAGATGCAGAGGAAGCAATACCACTACTATGAGGAAAAGAATTGATACTTGAAATGACAAGGTGGTGGTCTTTTAGGATAGGGAAATAGGGTAAAATATAATCAAAAAACTGATTAATTTTGGGGTGAAAATCCGGTCGTTCCTTTTTGTTAAAATAGAATTCAAAGGTTGGGTATTTTTTTTTATCATTTGGAAAAAAACTTACCTCAGTAGTTGTAACACAATTCGACAAGGTAAAACTGATAGAAGGATTTTTTGGGAGTTGAACTCCGTACTTACCCCAATATTTTACTAAGGCGATGTTACTTGGTGCCCTCCAAACGGTATGGAAGTTTTTGATTAATCTTTTTGAAAAAACAAATGAGTCTGTATTCATTCTAAACAAAGATACACTTTATGAACTTGGCTATAAAAACTCGGATTGATTAAAATAGCTTAGATTTGACAATGAATCTGAAGTTGTGGATTTATATTACTTTTGGAATAACCCTATGTTTAGGAGTTGGTTTGATGGCGAGCATAGCTACCCAAATGTCCGTTAACACTTGGTACCAAACATTAGAAAAACCTTTTTTCACTCCCCCAAGCTGGCTATTTGGACCAGTTTGGAGTTTACTCTATATTTTAATGGGAATTGCGCTAGGTAGAGTCATTTTCTTTATAACCCATGATAAATTGGATAAAATTGGTCTTTATTATTTTGGAGGTCAATTACTTCTTAATGGACTTTGGTCTTTGATTTTTTTTGGATTGAGAAATCCCATTTTAGGGCTATTAGTAATTGTTATTCTTCTCTTTTTAATACTACGAACTATAAAATGGTTTAGAGCCATTGACAAGTTATCAGCGCAAATTTTGTATCCCTATTTTATTTGGGTGATTTTTGCTACACTATTGAATGCAGGAATCGTATTTCTAAATTAGAAATAACTAAAAAAGGGCTTTGCTTAGTTTTAAATTAGTCCGGTGCCAATTCGATTCTAAGCCCTTCTAATTGTTTTTCAATTTGTATTTGGCAACTTAACCTACTATTTGATTTAACATGAAAAGCCTCGGAGAGCATTGCCTCTTCATCTGGATTTTTTTTTGGTAAGTCGTGATTACTAACAATGTAACACTGACATGATGCGCACATAGCCATCCCACCGCATGTACCTTCTACATCAAGTTCATATGATTTACAAACTTCCATAAGATTCATAGACATATCCACCGGGGCAGATATTTCGTGGTCTTTTCCCTGTCTGTCTGTGATGATTATTTTTACATCTTTTTCCATTTATTCAATGGACCTAATAGTTGATTTTTGAGCTTCTTTTCGAGTTCCGTCAAACCCAGTAATTCCACTAACAGTAGTGTATTTTAAAATATTTTTCTTTTCAGGATGAATTCTACTATAAGCACTCTGGCACATTAATGTTGCTTCATGAAAACCACAGAGTATTAATTTAAGTTTTCCAGGATAAGTATTGACATCACCAATGGCATAGATCCCAGGAATATTTGTTTGATAATCAATACTATTATTAACCTTAATAGCATTTTTTTCAATTTCTAAACCCCAATCTGCAATAGGTCCTAATTTTGGAGTCAGACCAAAAAGCGGGATAAAGTAGTCTATCTCAATTTTTTTTTCTTGTTCTTTATGCACTATGTAAATAGCCTCAAGGGAATTTTTTCCTTCTAGTTTAAAAACCTCCGCAGGAGTAAATAATTTTATTTTATTATTATTCTTTAAAAATTGAACTTTTTCAACTGAATCAATTGCACCCCTGAATTCAGTCCTCCGGTGAATTAGTGTAATCTCAGCAGCAATATTAGATAGAAAAATTGTCCAATCAAGAGCAGAGTCCCCCCCACCGGCAATTAATACTTTTTTATCTCGGTACTTTTCAGGATCACGAATGATATAGTCAA
>ERZ802830.2044-NODE-2044-length-18626-cov-16.2128_pt1 | contig 18626 bp, 16 predicted proteins | sample MGYA00345654_ERZ802830 | MGnify/ENA primary metagenome ERZ802830 (study PRJEB30503, sample SAMEA104212375) | marine metagenome | biome: Westerlies Biome; feature: [SRF] surface water layer (ENVO:00010504) within the epipelagic zone...; material: water...
TTACTTGGCAAACAGAACTTGTTACAATGCTTTTAGTAGCTTCCACTTTTATAGGTAGCGCTTATGTTCTTAGTGAAAAAGCTCATGTTAGCATGGAATGGATATATGATTTTTTATCAAAAAAAAATGTAGTTAGATTAAAAATTTTTACATCTCTTTTAAGTTTATTATTTTTTTTGATTTTATTTTATTTTGGTTTTTTAATGGTTGAAGAGGCATTTACAAAAAATTATTCAACAGGAACAGTTTGGGATCCACCATTATGGATACCTTATTCTTCAATGATGTTAGGGGCTATATTGATGATATTACAATACATAGCTGAAATTATTAAATTAACTGATGAAAAGGATTTTAATTAATGGATCCATTAATAATTGCAATAATAGTAGCAGTTTTTACTTTGATAGTTCTTTTTTCAGGAATACCCATCGCTTTTGGTCTAAGTTTTGTATCAATAGTCCTTCTAGTATCATTTGAAGGTTTCCAAATGTTAGATGTGTTTGCAGAAACATTTTACGCTGGACTTAATTCATTTGTTTTACTTTCAATACCAATGTTTATTTTAATGGGAATGGCTGTAGCCAATTCTCCAGCAGGGAAAGATTTATATACAGGTTTAGATAGATGGTTGTGGAGAGTCCCGGGGGGTTTAGTAATTTCTAATATAGGTGCTTGTTCAATTTTTGCTGCTTTAAGTGGATCAAGTCCTGCAACTTGTGCTGCAATCGGAACTATGGGAATTCCTGAAATGAGAAAAAGGGGATATTCAGATCAAATAGCTACCGGCACTATTGCAGCCGGAGGAACTTTAGGAGTTTTAATACCGCCAAGTATTGTTTTAATAGTTTATGGAATTGCAACTGGTACATCTATTGGAAGATTGTTTTTATGTGGCTTAATACCAGGCTTCATGTTAGCGGGAATGTTTGCGATATGGGCACTCATACATAGCTATTTTATTGATAAGGACTCTGCAAAAGCTTTAAAGAACAGAAAACCTCCGACTTTAAAAGAAAAACTTGAAGTACTACCAAGAATTTTACCTTTTTTAGCTATTATAGCTGGAGTTTTATATGTTCTGTATGGAGGTGTTGCTACACCTTCCGAGGCTTCAGGTGTTGGAGCATTCTTAGTATTTGTATTAATTGCAGTTGTCTACAAAATTTATCAGCCAAAAAAAATATGGAATATTGTTAAAGTATCGATGAAAGAAAGTGTAATGATAATGTTTATTATTGCAGCCTCTTATCTTTTCGCATTTACCCTATCTCAACTTTACGTAACTCAGTCTTTAGCACAGAGTATGGTGGAATTAAGCTCTAACAAATGGGTCGTATTTATTTTAATAAATATATTTCTGTTAATAGCTGGTTTCTTTTTACCTCCAGTTGCAGTTATTGTAATGACTTCAGCGATATTATTACCAGTTATAACAACTTTAGGCTTCGATCCTTATTGGTTTGCAATTGTATTTACTATTAATATGGAAATAGGATTAATTACACCACCCGTAGGATTAAATCTTTATATAATAAAAGGAATTACTCCAGACGTGAGCTTATCTGAAATATTAAAAGGTTCTATACCATTTATGATTATAATGGCGTTGGCTATACTAATTTTATGTATTTTTCCTGAGATAGTGACATGGCTACCAGATAAAATAATGGGTAAACCTCTTGGATACTAAAAATAAAATTAATAGAAAAATTTCAGTTGCTCCCATGATGGATTGTACTGATCGTCATGATAGATATTTTTTAAGACTTATAAGCAAGAATGTAATGCTATATACAGAAATGGTTGTTACAAAAGCAGTGTTGCGTGGAGATAAACATAAACTTTTAAAATTTAACAACTTAGAAAAACCTTTGGCACTACAAGTTGGTGGATCTGATAAAAAAGAGTTAGCAGAGGTTGCAAAAATTGCTGAGGACTATGGCTATGATGAAGTGAATATTAATTTAGGATGTCCTAGTAAAAAAGTACAAAAAAATTCGTTCGGAGCATGCTTAATGAAAGAACCAGATCTTGTATCTGAATGTTTGGCAGAAATGAAAAATTCATGCAGTATTCCAGTAACCGCCAAAACTAGAATTGGTTTTGATGACACAGAGGAATTCGATTATTTAAATTCGTTTATAAACAAAATGAAAAATTCTGGATGTAAAACTATTATTCTTCATGCAAGAAAAGCTATATTAAAAGGATTAACCCCTAAACAAAACTTAAATATACCTAAACTAAATTATGAAATGGTTTATGAAATAAAAAAATCTAATCCAGATCTAGAAATCATTATAAATGGTGGAATTACAAGTACAGAGCAGATTAAAAAACATTTAAATTTTTGTGATGGTGTAATGATTGGTAGGGCTATATATCAAAATCCTTATTTTCTAAAGGAAATAGAAAATGATATTTTTGACAACGCAAACGTTTTATCAAGAGAGGATATTGTTAAAAAAATTCTTCAATACTTAGAAGACGAAATTAAAACTGGAACAAAAGTAAATCAAATAATGCGTCATACAGTTGGTTTATATTACGGTCAACCAGGCTCTAAAGAATGGAAAAAGTATTTAAGTGACAACATGATGGCAAGAGACTCTGATTTTCAAAAGTCTAAACATATAATGACAATTGTTCAAAATAATGAAAAAGCAAATCAAGCAAATACTTAATGGAAAATTTAAATTTAAATGAGATAATTAATTTATTATCTGTTCTAGCAATAGCAGCTGCAGTTGCTGGTTTTATGGCTGGACTTCTTGGAGTAGGCGGTGGAATAATTATGGTCCCTGCCTTATATTATGCTTTTACTGTTCTGGACTTTGATATTATTACAAGAATGCATTTATCAGTTGGAACTTCATTAGCGATTATTATTCCAACATCAATTATATCAACAAAAACACATATGGAGTACGATGCAGTAGATTTTAAAATGGTCAAATCTTTTGGTCTTTTTATTCTAGCAGGAGTAATTGCTGGAACATTCTTGGCTGTAAATATGAAAACCCCAGCACTAGTTTTATTTTTTTCTATATTTGCTTTTATAGTTGGTCTTTTTTTTATTTTTTTAAGAGAACAGCTTGTAGAAAATCCTAAAGCAATATCTAATTTTGTTAAAAAAATATCAGGTGTAATTATAGGTTTTATATCTGTTCCACTAGGAATTGGTGGTGGCTCACTAATGGTTCCATTTATGAGGACGTTTGGTTATGATATCAGAAAATCTATTGGTACAGCTGCAGCAGTTGGATTTTTGATAGCCTTGAGTGGAACAATTACTATGATAACGGGAGGTAAAATCATTAATAATGTAAGTTCACCCTTTAGTTTTGGTTATATAAATCTTTTAGGATTTATAGTTTTTGTTCCTGTGACGATGATTATGGCTCGACTTGGCGCAAAAGCTGTTTATAAGATTGATAAAAAACTGTTAAGTAAAATTTTTGGTACATTTTTAATAATTGTTTCATTTAGATCATTTATTGAATATTTAAATATTAGTTAATTTTTAAAAAAATGTTTAATTTAAAAGATATAATCTCCTCAATTGCTGATGTAGGAAAAAAAATATTTAAAAAAAAAGACAGCATTAAAAAAAACGATGTTGAGTCTATAGTATCCTTGTGTGATGACCTCCTTTCAAACAAAGGAGCAGCATTTGGAATAACTGTTGCTAGAGAAATTACAGATTTATATCAAACATTATCAGATGAAAATAAATTAATTTTTTTTAAAAAAATTAATGAAAAGTATAAAGCAAGTCATAGTGAAGTAGACGAGGCCATTAATATTTACAAAAAAAAACAAGACGATAAAAATTTATTTAACTTATTTAGAATTGCAGAAGGTAAAAGAAGAGAATTATTTACCAGAATGAACATGTCACCTAGTGGTACACCAGTAATTTTAAGTTTAAGAGAAGATTTGATAAAACAACTAAAAAATAATCAAGATCTTACATCTTTAGATAATGATTTGAGATATTTATTTAGATCTTGGTTTAATCCCGGATTCTTAAAATTAGAGAAAATTACATGGGAGACAAAAGCAGCCATTCTAGAAAAAATTATCAAATACGAGAGAGTGCATCATATAAAAGATATGAATGACTTAAAAATAAGGTTAGGAGAAGATAGAAGGTTTTTCTCATACTTTCACCCAGCACTTGATGATGAACCTATAATATTTGTACAAGTAGCATTAGGCAAAGGTTTGGGTAAATCAATACAGGAACTTTTAAAGCCAACAACTGCGGGTAATACAAAAAATGATACTGCAACATTCTATTCTATAAGCAATTGTCAGGAAGGTTTATCAAGAGTTACCTTAGGTAATTTCTTAATAAAAAGAGTTGTTTATGAAATTCAAGAAGAGTTACCCCATATTAAAAATTTTGGAACTTTATCGCCTATACCTGGCTTTAGAGATTGGTATTCATATTTAGATAACGAAAAAATTAAAGCAATTGTTGGACCTTCTGCAGAAAATATAAACTTTTTAAAATCATCTGATCTTAAAATTGGAGACACAAGAATTGTAGAAAACAAAGAACTAATGATTAAGCTAGTAATGCATTATCTAATGAATGAGAAAAATAAAAAAGGTTTTCCAATTAATGATGTTAGTAGATTTCACTTAGGAAATGGTGCATTAATTGATGATATTAATGTAAATGCAAACGTATCAGAAGTAGGTTTTAAAAGATCATTTGGTATTATGGTTAATTATCTTTATGAACTAAAAAATATTGAACAAAATCATGAAAATTACGTTAATAATAAAAAAATAAATGTTTCTACTAAACTTAAAAAATATTTATAATTCGAATAAGACCTCAAATCTTGTGGGTCAGTTTGTTTAATATTTTTATTGAGAATAACTATACTTTTTTAGTCATCCTTATGATCTGTGCAGCTATACCCGTAGGTTTTTGTGCAGGATTATTTGGTATTGGTGGAGGTTTGATTTCAGTACCATTCTTATTTTTTATATTTGAAACATTAAATATAGAAAAGCAATATTTAATGCACTTAACTGTAGGTACAGCTTTCTCAATTACAATTATGACTTCATTTGTTTCTGTTTTTACCCACAACAAACATGGAGTGGTGGATTTTAATTTATTAAAATCTTTTGGAATTTTTGTTGTTTTAGGAGTAATTTGTGGAACATTGTTAGCAGCTTTCTTAGAGACAAAATCCTTAGTTTTGATGTTTTCTATTATAGTTTATTTATTTGGAGCTTATTTATTGTTAGTTCAAGAAAATAAAAAGAAGAATAAAATTAAATTTAAAACTATGCCCAAACTAATATCTGGTTTTTTATCAGGATTTGTATCTGCCCCAATGGGAATAACGGGAGCTATGATAAATGTACCAATACTTAAATATTTTGGTTATCCAATTAAAAAAGCAATAGGAACTGCAGCCGCTGTTGGGTTCATAATTTCGTTATTTGGTGCTATAGGATTTTTTTTATCAGGTCTTATTTTAAATGCAAAACTTCCATTAAGCATAGGATTTATAAATATTCCTGCTTTTATTATATTTGTTCCAATTACAATGTTTATGGCAAGAGTAGGGGCCAACACAGTTCATTCTATGAATAAAGTAAAGATACAAAGGCTTTTTGGAATATTTCTTTATGTAATAGGAACTATTTTTATTTATAGATTTTTAAATCTTTAAAAAAATTAATTTAAACTAGTCATATTTAAAGTTATCAATTTCTCTTTACCAATTTCTTTACACCAAAGTTCATAACTTTCACACATTCTCCACAACAAATCAAAGGCATTTTGACTATTGGATAAAGGAAATGAGCTTTTAGTATAGTAGGTGCCCGGTTTAAAGTTAAGTTTTTTAATAATAGTATCTTTTTGAACTTTTAATAAACTAATAGTCTCTTGAGGAATTTTTGAGTTAGTTTCTTTGTTGATATAGTTATTTTTCTCTAAATCTTTAAATAATTTATCATGAAAATTTCCATTACTAATATTAATACATTCATCTGAATTTGAAAATATCTCAATAGCTTCGATTAATGTTATATTTGGATTATTTTTTTTAATTTTGACAACATCGAAATAAATTTTCTCTGCAACATACAACATCAGAGGTTTTGAAGTATCTTTCTTCATTTTCAATATTAAGGACTTAAATATTTTTAATCGTGTCTAAAACTTCTTTAGCATGATCTTTAACTCTTACATTATTCCAAATTTTATGCACTTTGCCTTTAGCATTAATTAAAATGGTAGTTCGTATTATACCCATATATTTTTTTCCCATAAAAGCTTTTTTACCCCAAACACCATACTTTTTTAATACAACTTTTTTTTCATCAGATAGTAGCTCAAATTTTAACTTATATTTCTTTTTGAATCTCAAATGACTTTCAATACTGTCTCCTGATATTCCAAATACTACAGTATTATTTTTTGATATTAAGTTATTAAGCTTACTAAAGTCACGAGACTCTAAAGTACATCCGGGTGTATCATCCTTAGGGTAAAAATATAAAATTGTATTCTTATTTTTTATCTTTTTTAATTCAAAAATTTTACCGTTCGTAGAAGGCAACTTAAAGTTAGGTGCAATTTTATTTTCTTTAATTTTCATAAATTATAATTTTGCTGATGTAATTTTCTTTTTTGGATCATAAAAAGGCTTTTCAACAATAGTACTTTTCACAGTTTTATTCATTACTTCAATATCTACAATATTCCCAATTTTACTTTCTTCAATCGATATCATTGCAAGAGCTATATTTTTTTTTAATCTAGGTGAGTAAACTGCTGAAGTTACCTTTCCAACAATTTTATTATTTTTCTTAATTTTCCAAAATGTAGTATTCGGACCTTTAAGTGGATCGCAATCTATTATTAGTCCAACTTGCTTTCTTTTAACTCCATTTTCTTTAATTTTTTTTAAAGCGTCTTTACCAATAAAATTTATATCTGAGTCTAAACTTACCAATCTATCCAAACCAACCTCATAAGGATTTGTATTGATATCAGCATCGGCATGGTAGGATAGCATTGCGCCTTCAATTCTTCTTATAGAGGATGTATGACCAGGTTTTAAACCAAGGTTTTTTCCAGCTTCCATGATTTTTTCCCACAATAAATCTCCTTTTGATCCATCCCTTAAAAATAGCTCATATCCCAATTCACTTGACCATCCTGTCCTTGAAACTATTAAGGGTATCCCATCTAATTCTAACTCTTTGAACCAATAATATTTTAGTTCAATTATGCTTTCTCCAAATAATTTTTGCATAATTTTACCTGAATTTGGACCTTGTAGCTGAAGAGGGGATGCATCGGGTTCGATAATTTTGACGTTTAAACCAGAATTTACAGCAACACCTTGAGCCCATAACAAAATATCGCTGTCTCCTAATGACAACCAAAAATGATTTTCTGCTAACCTTAAAAGTACAGGGTCATTAAGGATACCACCCTCATGATTTGTGATTAAAACATACTTACACTGACCTACGGCTAATTTTGATAAGTCTCTAGGCGTTAATAATTGAACAAATTTATATGCATCTGGTCCAGTTATTTCAACTTGCCTTTCAACGGCTACATCGCAAAGAATAGCTTCATTAATTAGGTTCCAAAAATTTTGCTCTGGATTTCCAAAATCACGAGGAATGTACATATGGTTATAAACCGAAAAACCAGTTGCACCCCATTTAACAGTAGAATTAAAGTATGGTGATTTACGAATTTGTGTACCAAATCCAAAGTCTTTTTTATCTTGCATTATGAGCTTGTATCAAAAAAAAATAATTTCTAAAGGTTAAATTTTTTGATCGTATTCACCAATTTTTCCAGTTTTTTGCAATAAACCGTCTATAAAATCAAAAATCTTTTTTTTTCTTTCGTCAGAAGTAGGACTTTCAGTCACAACCACTAATGAAGGTTTGTTTGAAGAAGCTCTAATTAATCCCCATGAGCCATCCTCAAAAGAAAATCTTACACCATTTACTGTTAAGACTTCCTTAATTTCTTGATTATCAATTTTGATTTTTTTGTCATGAAACTCTTGAACTTGTTTTACAAGATCTTCTACCACAGTATATTTTTCTTCATCCTTACAAAAAGGGGCCATAGTCGGAGATTGATATGTGTTTGGTAGTTCTTTTATAATTTCACTCATCTTTTTATTTTGATTTTCTAAAAGATGACAAACTTGTATTGCAGAATTAATTCCATCGTCATAACCATATCCTAAAGGTTGATTGAAAAAGAAATGTCCACTTTTTTCAAATCCTGCTAGCGCATTTTCTGAATTTACTTTTCTTTTAATATGAGAATGACCTGTTTTCCAATAAATAGTTTTACAATCATTAGATATTAATACTTTATCTGTATTAAACAAACCTGTAGATTTTACATCAACAATAAACTTAGATTTTTTGTGTTTTGCTGAGAGGTTCCTTGCTATTAATAAACCTATTTTATCTGAAAAAATTTCATTGCCTTCATTGTCAATAACACCACACCTATCTCCATCACCATCAAAACCAAAACCTATATCTGCATTATTATCTTTTACTGCTTTACTAATTGCATGCAACATTTCCATATCTTCTGGATTTGGGTTGTACTTAGGAAATGTCCAATCTAACTTGCAGTCAAGTTCTATTACCTCACATCCTATTCCCTTCAAAATATCTGGCGCAAATATTCCAGCTGTTCCATTTCCACATGCAACAACAGCTTTAATTTTTTTATTTATTTTATTTTTCTTAATAAGATCGTTTTTATAAATTTTTTGAAAGTCTTTTATTATTTTTTCATTTCCTTTACCCTTAATAAAATTTTCTTTTAATGTTATTTCTTTTAATTCTTTCATTTCATCAGGAGCGTGGGTTAAGCCTTTTTTGATACCCATTTTTACACCTGTCCAACCATTTTCATTATGGCTTGCTGTTACCATTGCAACTGCATCACTATTTAAATTAAATTGTGCAAAGTAAACCATTGGTGATAATGATAAGCCTAAATCTTCAATTAAGCACCCTGTAGATATTAAACCTTTTTTTAAACTTTCTTTAATTTCCTCACTGTAAGATCTATAATCGTGTCCAATTACTACTCTTGGATTATTTTTTTGGGTATGTTTTATTATTTGACTACCTAGCCCTTTACCCAGATTCTCGATTCCTAAAAGATTTATGTTTTCTGGATACAACCATCGTGCGTCATATTCTCGAAATCCGAAAGGGTCTATTTTTATCAGTTCTTTCATGTTGATATTTCTATATTTTTTTTAATTTTTTATTGCAAAAAAATTCATTTGTTCTATAAATGTTCTGTTGATTTTCAATTTATATAGTATATTAAAGAAATCTACATACAACATATAGTTGTTTAACATAAAATTAAGGGAAATATGAACAAATTAGTGTCTCAGGCAATTAAGAAAGCTGTCTCTGAATATAAAAGTACCGAAAATTTACAAGATTTAACTAAAGATAAAAGACCAGATTTATTCTCTTTAAACAGTAACACAGAGCTATTTCAAAATTCAAAAGGTATCACTATTAAGATTGATAGAAGTAGAGATGAAAATTTAACTGATTTTGGTAGAGCAACATTAAGTGATAGGTATCTTGGTGAAAACGAGTCATTTCAAGATCTTTTTGCAAGGGTTGCAAGTCACTATGCTGATGACAACTTACACGCGCAAAGAATTTATAATTATATTAGCAATCTTTGGTTTATGCCATCTACGCCAGTTTTATCTAATGGTGGAACTAAAAGAGGTCTTCCAATTTCATGTTTCTTAAACGAAGCAAATGACAGTTTAAATGGAATTTTAGATTTATGGAGTGAAAATGTTTGGTTAGCTGCTAGAGGTGGAGGTATTGGAAGTTATTGGGGAAACCTAAGATCTATTGGTGAAAAAATTGGAAGAGTAGGAAAAACTTCTGGAATAATTCCATTTATTAAAGTGATGGACTCTTTAACTATGGCTATCAGTCAAGGATCATTAAGAAGAGGTTCTGCTGCTTGTTATTTGCCTATCGATCATCCAGAGATTGAAGAGTTTATAGAAATGAGAAGACCAACGGGTGGAGATCCAAATCGAAAAGCTTTAAACTTACACCATGGTGTTTTAGTTACTGACGCATTTATGAGAGCAGTAGAGCTTGATGAACAGTGGGCACTAAAGAGTCCGAAAGATGGAGCCGTACAAGCAACAGTCTCAGCTAGAAATTTATGGATTAGACTTTTAACAGCAAGAATTGAAACTGGAGAACCTTATATAGTTTTTATTGATACTGTTAATAGAATGATTCCCCAACACCATAAACTCGCAGGCTTAACAGTTAAGACTTCTAATCTTTGTAGTGAAATTACATTACCAACAGGAATTGATAAAGATGGAAGAGACAGAACAGCAGTATGCTGCCTATCATCATTAAATGTAGAGAAGTATGATGAATGGAAAGATGATGAAAATTTTATAGGTGATGTAATGAGATTTTTAGATAATGTAATGACAGACTTTATTGAAAATGCGCCTGAGCAGTTTAGTGATGCTACTTATTCCGCTATTAAAGAGAGAAGTGTTGGTTTAGGTGTCATGGGATTACATTCATTCTTTCAAAAGAAAATGATCCCGCTTGAATCTGTAATGAGCAAGGCTTGGAATAAAAAAATATTTGAACGTATTCATAAATATGTAGATATAGCATCTAAAGAACTAGCTGAAGAAAGAGGTCCTTGTCCAGATGCAGCTGATTATGGAATTAATGAAAGATTTTCAAATAAAACTGCTATAGCACCAACAGCATCTATTTCTATAATTTGTGGCGGTACATCACCAGGTGTAGAGCCTATTGCAGCTAACAGCTATACACACAAAACGCTTTCGGGTTCATTCAATGTTAGAAATAGACACCTTAAACAACTATTAGCAAAATACGATAAAGATAATGATGAAGTTTGGTCTAGCATAACTACGAACCAAGGCTCAGTATCTCATCTAGATTTTTTAACTCAAAATGAAAAAGATGTTTTTAAGACAGCTTTTGAACTTGACCAAAAATGGATAATAGAATTAAGTGCAGATAGAACCCCACACATATCTCAAGCACAATCAATAAACATATTTTTACCTGCAGATGTTCATAAAAAAGAGTTACATCAAATACACTTTCAAGCTTGGAAAAAAGGTTTGAAAAGCTTGTATTATTGTAGGTCGAAATCAATTCAACGTGCTGAAAACGTAAATGATGCAAATTCAACTGACGTTACAGCAAACGTTTATAAATCAAAAAAACAACAAGACAGTCAACCAGAATATGAGGAGTGTTTATCATGTCAATAATTAAGCAAGAAAAAAAAGAGATCATTCAACCAAAAAAAATGGGTCTACTAGTTGAAAACCCTGTTTATAAACCTTTTAGATATCCATGGTGTTATGATGCATGGTTAACTCAACAAAGAATTCATTGGCTTCCAGAGGAAGTTCCTTTGGGAGATGATGTTAGAGATTGGCAGAAAAATTTATCTCAAGCAGAAAAAAATCTTTTAACTCAAATCTTCAGGTTTTTTACTCAAGCAGATGTTGAAGTAAATAATTGTTATTTAAGACATTACACTACTGTTTTTAAACCAACAGAAGTATTAATGATGATGACTGCTTTTGCTGCAATGGAAACAGTTCATATAGCTGCTTATTCACATTTATTAGATACTATTGGAATGCCTGAGTCTGAATATTCAGCATTCATGAAGTACAAAGAGATGAAGGATAAATACGATTATATGCAAGGGTTTAATATGAACTCTAAGGAAGATATTGCAAAAACGGTAGCTGTATTTAGTGCATTCACTGAAGGTTTACAATTGTTTGCTAGTTTTGCAATATTATTAAATTTTCCAAGACACAATAAAATGAAAGGTATGGGCCAAATAGTTACATGGTCTGTTAGAGATGAAACATTGCATTGTAATTCTATGATAAGATTATTTAAAGAATTCATCAATGAAAATCCACAAATTTGGACGCCTCAACTAAAGAAAGAACTTTACGCAGCGTGCAGAACAATAATTGAGCACGAGGATGCGTTTATTGACTTGGCTTTTGAAATGGGTCCAATGGAAGGTTTAACCGCACAGGAAGTTAAAGATTATATTAGGTTTATTGGAAACAGAAGACTAACTCAATTGGGATTAGAACCTATTTATAAAGTTGATAAAAATCCTCTGACCTGGTTGGATACAATGTTGAATGCAGTAGAGCACATGAACTTCTTTGAAGGAAGAGCAACAGAGTATTCAAAAGCATCGACACAAGGTAATTGGACAGAAGCTTTTAGTTAATATTATCTATCTTTAAGAGATTGAACTTGACGGTGTTGACTACCGTTATATGCAGCTAGCGGTCTGATAAGTTTGTTAGTAGAATGTTGTTCTATAATATGAGCTGACCAACCAGTTATTCTAGATATAACAAATATAGGTGTAAAAAAATCAGTATCGAAACCCATTAAATGATAGGTCGGACCAGTTGGGTAATCAACATTAGGATGAATGTTTTTTTTATCTATCATTACTTTTTCAACTATATCGTAAATTTTTTCAAATTTTTTATCTTTAGTAATTTTAGCAACTTTTCCAAAATATTCTCTCATTGTTGGAACACGTGAGTCACCACTTTTATAAACTCTATGTCCAAAACCCATAACTACTGCTTTTTTATCCAACGCATTATTAATCCAATTCAATGCATTTTCTGGTTTCTTAATTTTGTTCATCATATGCATCACTTCCTCATTGGCCCCACCATGCAAAGGGCCTTTTAAGCTTGCTATTGCACCAGTAATCGCACCATGAATATCTGATAAGCTGCTTGTTATTGTTCTTGCGGTAAAAGTCGAAACATTAAAGCTGTGTTCTGCATATAAAATTAAAGATACATCAAAAGCCTTTACAATGTCTTTGTTAGGAACTTTACCAAAACACATATGAAAAAAATTTTCAGCAAAAGAAAGTTTTTTCTTAGGTGAAATTATTTTTTTACCTTTTCTTAATCTATAAAAAGCTGCCAAAGCAACAGGTGTTTTTGAAAATATCCTCATTGATTTTCTTAAATTTGCCTTTGGTGAATTATCTGTTGTTTCTTTATCTTCTAGACCCATTACACTTACGGCTGTTCTGGCTACATCCATAGGATGTGATTTTTTTGGCATTTGCTTAATAATATTAATTAAGCTTTTTGATAATTTTCTTTCTTTTCTTTCTTCTTTTTCAAATTTTTTTAGCTCTTTACTATTTGGTAGGTCACCATTTAAAATTAAATAAGCTACTTCCTCAAACTTGCATTTCGCACATAAGTCTTGTGCAGCGTAACCCCTATAAGTTAAAGAATTAATCTCTGGCATAACCTTAGAAATCGATGTTTCATCAACCGTAACTCCCATTAAACCTTTTTTGATTTCTTCGCCCATTAGTCGTGCCCTTCGGTACTAAAGTTATAAATTTTTTTATCTAAAGAATTGTATTTTTCATATTCTACCAATTCATACAACCTTTTTCTTGTTTGCATTTTATTAATAACATTATTTTGATGTCCGTCTGCGTAAATAGTACGCAGACCATCTTCAACATTCTGCATAGCTAATCTTTGAGTTGTAACAGGATAAATTACAATATTATAACCAAGATTTTCTAATTCTTTATAACTCAATAACTTAGACTTTCCAAATTCAGTCATGTTAGCTAACAAATAACAATCTAAAGATTTTCTTACTTTTTCAAAATCTTTTTCATTAGCTAGAGCCTCAGGAAATATTATTTCAGCTCCCGCATCAATATATGCTTTGCATCTGTCTATCATTTTATCAATACCCTCAACACCTTTAGCATCTGATCTTGCAATAATTTTAAAATTTTTATCTTTTTTTGCATTTACACAATCTTTAATTTTTTTAATCATTTTCTTCTTAGATATAAGTTCTTTATTATCTAAATGACCACATCGTTTTCTTTCAACCTGATCTTCTATGTGAACAGCTGTAATTCCAAATTTTTCTAGTGTCTGGATAGTTTTTTTACATGATTTAAAACCTGTATCTATATCTACAATTGTTGGTAAATTAGTAACACGTGCAATTTGTTTAGATCGATTACTTACATTCTCAAGAGTTGTTAATCCTATATCTGGATAACCTAAGTCATTAGACATGACAGCGCCAGATACATAAACAGCATCATAACCAATTTCTTCAATCAATTTTGCTGTGAGAGGATTGTAGGCCCCAGGAACTCTTAATATTTTTCCACTTTTTAGTTTTTTGATAAAATCTTTTCTTTTTTGTTTTATTTTTTTCTTAACAAAGTGCATTAAAAAATAGCTTTTCTTAAATTTCTTTTTAGTTTTGATTTATTAACCTCAATGTTCAATCTATTAAGCTGCCCAGACTTTAATTTTCTTAGGTTTTGTACTGTTTTTAAAAATCTGTCACTCTCTTTTTTAGATATAATATCTTTTGTAAGAGTAATAAATTTTTTAATGTAGTTCTTTCTCTCAAAAGGGCGAGCACCATATGGGTGAGCGTCAGCTTTATCTAATTCTTCAATTATTTTTTTACCATTATTTAAGGTAACAACAATTTTAGCTCCAAAAGATTTATTTTTTGGATTTGGATCGTGATATTTTTTTGTCCATTTTTTATCTTCATGAGTTTTAATAGAACGCCAAATTTTAATAGTACTTCTTTTTGAGGCTCTTGCTTTAGTATAAGATTTCACATGATGCCAATCAGCATCTTCCAGAGCAACTGCAAAAATATACATAATAGAGTGATCCAAGGTTTCTCGACTAGCTTTTGGATCCATTTTTTGTGGATCGTTAGCCCCGGTTCCAATTACATAATGTGTATGATGACTAGTAAAAATATCAATTTTTTTAATCTGATTAAGATTAGGAATTTTTTTATTTAATTTTTTTCCAATATCAATTAATGCCTGTGCTTGATATTCGGCAGAATACTCTTTGGTATAAGTTTCAAGGATAGCTTTTTTTTCTTCATTTTTTTTTGGTAAAGGAACTTTATATAATGCTTTTTTTCCATCCAATATTCTTGCTATTACACTGTCTTCACCTTCATAAATTGGACTTGGTGCGCCTTCTCCTCTCATAGTTCTATCAACGGCTTCAATTGCAAGTTTCCCGGCGTGAGCAGGAGCAAAAGCTTTCCAGCTCGAAATTTCTCCTTTTCTTGACTGTCTGGTTGAGATTGTTGTGTGTAATGCCTGTTGTACAGATTGATAAATTGTTTCAGTATTTAGTTTTAACATTGAACCAATACCTGCAGCAACACTTGGCCCAAGGTGAGCTATATGATCAACCTTGTGTTTGTGAAGACATATACCTTTTACTAAATTAACCTGAACTTCGTAAGCGGTTATAATACCTCTTAACAAATCTAAACCACTTTTTTTATTTTGTTGAGCAACAGCTAATAACGGTGGAATATTATCACCAGGGTGACTATAGTCGGCAGCTAAAAAGGTATCATGAAAATCTAATTCTCTTACAGCTGTGCCATTTGTCCATGCAGCCCATTCGCAATCAAATTTTAAATTTGAATTTACACCAAATATTGTAGCTCCATTTTTTCTAGAGTGTGCTATTGCCATTTCTCTAGATGAGACTACTGATTTTCTATTTAATGATGCAATAGCTACTGATGCGTTATCAATTATTCTGTTAATAACCATATCTACTGATTTTGTATTTAGTTTAGCATTATCACTTGCAATTTCAGCAATCTTCCAGGCCAGTTGCTTTTTTTTATCTAGTTTAATTTTAGACGGGTAAACTTTTACTTTATGAATAATCAAAATATTTCCTAAGTTGTATTTTTAATACATGCAGGAAGAATATTAATCAATATTAATGAGGTAAATATTTTGAAATTATTTTTTCAATTCCAATAAAATCACTAATTAAATGATCATGATGTATTTGATCGGTGGTTTTTTCTGTATAACCGTCTTTTACAAGTATAAATGGCATCTTAGCTGCATGAGCAGCATCTGCATCTGTTTCACTATCGCCAATCATTATAGTTTTTGAAACATCACCTTGCATTATTTCAACTACATCAGTTAGATGCCTTGGATCAGGTTTACAATAATCAAAGGTATTGCTACCAGCAACATACTCAAAAAAGTGATTGATTTTTATTTTTTTTAATAAATCTATCGCTAGATAATCTTGTTTGTTTGTACACACACCCATGGAAATATTATTTTTTTTGCACCACTCAAGAAAACTTAAAACACCATTAAACAGTTTACTCTCAACTACAATATTTTTTCCATAATAATCTATAAATTCTGACACCATTTCCTTTTTAATTTTATCATTAGTAATTTTACTGAACTCTTTTTTAGCCTGTCCCCATACAGACCTACCAATTAAAGACGCAGCACCTTTACCGACAAGCTTTCTAATATCCTCAGTTGTCTTAGTTTCATGACCATATTTTCTCATTACATGATTGTGTGCAGCCATTAAATCTGGAGCGGTATCAACTAATGTACCATCTAAATCAAATAAAATTGTTAATTTTTGAGTCATTTTTAAAGTATTAAAAAGAAATAATTTGTGAGTTATTTATCATCTCTACTTAACTATAAACAAAAAAGCAAATGAAACTAACAAATTCACAAAAGATTCAAAACAGATTAAGAAATAAATTTCTTAAAAAGGGTGTAAAAATGATTTCACCTGAGACAATTTTTTTTTCTAAACAAACCAAGATAGGTAAAAATGTTACAATTGAACCTTATGTTGTTTTATCTGAAAAAGTAATTGTAGGTAATAATGTTAAGATTTATTCGTTTTCACATTTAGAAAACGTAAAAATAGAAAATAGTGTTTCAGTAGGTCCTTTTGCTAGGTTGAGACCTGGAACTTTATTAAAATCTGGATCAAAGGTTGGAAATTTTGTTGAAATTAAAAAAAGCACAGTTGGTAAAAATTCTAAAGTAAATCATTTATCCTATGTTGGCGATAGTTTAATTGGTAAATCAGTGAACATAGGAGCTGGTACAATTACATGTAATTACGATGGTGTTAAGAAAAGTAAAACACTCATCAAGGATAAAGTTTTTGTTGGTTCAAATTCATCTTTAGTTGCACCTATTACATTGAACCAAGGTTCAATAGTAGGGGCAGGCTCAGTAATAACAAAGAATGTAAAAGCCAAATCTTTATCTTTAACTAGATCTCCACAAACAGAAAAAAAAAATTATAGGAGAAAAAAATAATGTGTGGAATTATTGGTATAACTAGCAATAAACCTGTTTCATCATCAATAATTAACTCTTTAAAAAAATTAGAATATAGAGGATACGACTCTGCTGGTATTGCAACAATATTAGACGGCAGTATTAATGAAGTGAAATGTGAGGGAAGAGTTAAAACTTTAGAAAATAATATTTCTAAAATTAAAATGTTAGGTACTGTTGGAATTGGCCACGTAAGATGGGCTACTCATGGGGCGCCAAGTACTTTAAATGCTCATCCCCATTCCTCAGAAAGTGTTTCTGTTGTGCATAACGGAATAATTGAAAATTCAACTCTTTTAAAAAAATTTCTAGTTGAAAGAGGGCATAAATTTAAATCTCAAACTGATACTGAAGTTATAGTTCATTTAATTACAGAATATTTGAAAGAAAATGATTTAAAAAACTCGATCTTAAAAATGTTAAAAAAATTACATGGTAGTTTTGCATTAGGAATTATTTTTAAAGATCAACCAGATTTGATTATTGGTGCCAGAAGAGGTTCACCATTAGCTGTCGGTTATGGACCGAATGAAAATTATTTAGGATCAGATTCATACGCACTTAAATCTATGACAAATAAAATTTCTTATCTTAATGATGGAGAATTTTGTATTTTAAAGAAAAACAATGTCGATTTTTTTGATGAAAAAGGAAATAAAGTAAATAAAAAAATCTTAGAATTATCTATTGAAGAAGCTAGCTATGACAAGGGTGATTACAAACATTTCATGGCTAAAGAAATAGAAGAACAACCTCAAACTATAAAAAATTGTGTTAATGAATATATAGATAAGATTAATAAAGATATAAATCTTTTAAGCTTTCCTTGGAAAAAAAATGAAATATCTTCAATAACATTAATTGGTTGTGGAACAGCCTACCATTCATGTTTGATGGCAAAGCATTGGTTTGAGCAATTAACTAATCTGGATGTATATGTGGATATTGCTTCAGAGTTTAGGTATCGAAATAATAGGTTTAAAAAAGATAATCTTTATATTTTTGTATCACAATCAGGAGAAACAGCAGATACATATGCTGCTCTAGATTTATGTAATAAAAATAGCATGAAAACTTGCAGTGTAGTTAATGTGGTTGAAAGTTCCATCGCAAGAGATTCAAATTTTGTTTTGCCAATACACTGTGGTCCAGAAATTGGAGTTGCTTCTACTAAAGCATTTTTAGGTCAAATGTTAGTTTTATATATATTTTCATTAAAACTCTCATTTATGAGAAATGATATTAATAAAGAAAGTTACTTAAAAAAAATTAAATCTCT
>ERZ802830.2046-NODE-2046-length-18618-cov-7.58509_pt1 | contig 18618 bp, 19 predicted proteins | sample MGYA00345654_ERZ802830 | MGnify/ENA primary metagenome ERZ802830 (study PRJEB30503, sample SAMEA104212375) | marine metagenome | biome: Westerlies Biome; feature: [SRF] surface water layer (ENVO:00010504) within the epipelagic zone...; material: water...
TAATATAGGAACAGCCAGTGGAATATACGGATATATGTCAAAAAGAATGAATTCAAAATATGAAAATGTTTTACACTCACAATGGCACGTATTAATGTTTACCTCAGCTTATTGTTTTTCTAGAGCTTCGTCCTATATACAAATAGAAATTAATCAGAGTCAGAATCAGACGAGGAAGAAGAGGAAGATGTACAACAACTATCGTCTGAACTACTAGTTTCATAATCATGTCCATGGTGATGATGCCCATGCTTATGTGAATGTTTCTTTTTCATTGTGGCCTCAAATTTTGGCATCAATACCGCATGTTTAAAATTTTTGTAAAACGCTTTGTAAAATTTATATTTAGAAGTTTTATTGTTTTTTTCAATTGCTTTTATTAACTCATTATATTCATCCATTGATAAAGAGGTTGACCCATCTTTATCAGAAGGTTTTATTTTATCTAATATTTTTTTCAACGACATTCATAATAATTATATTATTTATATACTAGTCTTCTCTATCGTATGTCCATAATTCATTTTCACAATCATATATCGAAGAACCATCGCCTCTTGTCGATTTCCATTCTTCACTATCTTTACTTTCTTCTTTTTTACTTAAATATACTAAATATTTAGTATCTATATGCTTAGGTAGTTGATTTTTATTTTGTAATTCCATATTCGTATAAAACAACGGAAAACGATTTCCGTTCAAAAGACGTCGTGACATTTGTAAAAACATTTTATGAAAAAAAAAAGTATTATATATAGTAATTTTTATGTGACAAATATGAAATTCATATTTATTTTATTTTTGTTGATTCATCAAACATTCTCCAAGAAGAAAATTTTATGTCTTCATGGTGGTAATAGTACTGCAGGAGCATTTTATTACCAATCTGGAATGCAAAATTTAATGAATAGACTTGATTCGGATAAATATCAATTTGTATTTGCACAGACACCAGAAAGTGGAGACGTTTGGATCAATGATCCACCTGGTGGTAAAGAGAAACCAACAACAAATGAATCATGGGCAGATTTATCCATCCAAGATTTAAATGATTTTATACGATTACAAGGACCTTTTTATGCCATACTTGGTTATTCGCAAGGTGCTGCTATGAGTATAGTGTATGTGTCTGAAAATCCGAACAAATTTGAAAAAGTGTTGTTATTTAACGGCTATTTACCAACGACACATCAAGGGCTAATGGATAAAATTAATAGAAATTCTCCTATTCAAACTCCAACGTTAATTTTCATAGGTCAACAAGACTATGTGTTTAAAGATTTAGGTTATAATATTAAGTCTAAATTTGCCAATCATGTTGAGATTAATAGCACAAAAGCAGGACATCATTTACCATATACAATTGATCCGACATTTCAAAAGGTTATAAATTTTATACTTACGATGTCTTGTAAAGAATCTATACAAGCTTATTGTTCTAGTAATATTGATACAGTAAAAGAAACTTTAAATAATTTAAATAATTGTAGTGCTGTAACTAATACGCCTGAAGAAGAAAATGACCCAATTCAAGTCAATTTCGGTTTTGGCCAAGTACGAGCATGTAAAGGAGACAACGTAACCGTTAACTGGCAAGGGTATCATAACATTCACGAAGTTTCTAACCAGGATTGTAATAGTGATTCCAAAGGAGTTATAGAACCAAATTATTTTACCAATGGAAAAATCAAAACATATAATTTGGGTGCAAAGCCAGGTGAAACACGATATTTCAAATGCGACCTTCATTGCTCTTCTCGTGGTGCTAGGTTTGAAATATCTTGTCCTGCATCGACACCAACTTGTGAGGATGCTATACGAAATCAATGTAACAGTAGTATTAGTACAGTAATAGAAGCTCTAGAAAATCTAAATTGTGACATTTAACTATAAAGAAGTTTTAAGATAATCATTATTATATATTTTTAAATTATAAATATGACTCATAAACAATTGTTATGGAATGTTGTATCTGTTTACAAGATTCTAAAAAATGGTTTTATGCTCCATGCAATCACCAATGGTGTAGAAAATGCCACAGACAAATGCAACGATACGATATGACCACCTGCCCTCTCTGTAGAGCTTCATGGTGGACTAGACTACCTAATTTGTACATCGAATCATTACTATATGGTTATGAGCCAGTTATGCGTTGGCGAGTGAAGCGTCATCGGAGACGGGAGAGGCGAGCATCTTATCAGCGGATTTGATGCTTTGACGTATACGATAAGTCATTTGACGTATTTTGTTTTTATCATTGTCGTCATCTACATGTAATTTCCAACAATTCATTTCATCATCTAAATTTGCAGCAGATTTCGTCCAACCAACTACAGTATCTGCTGGAACACGACGAATCATTTTAGCAGCTGAACGTATTTGCTCTTTAAAATCACTACCGTCTAATTGTAACATACTAGATACCCACCACGTACTTTGTTTACCCTTTGCTTTGAGTGACCCGTTTAACGGTTTAAAACTACCATACCATTCTTTTGGTGGATTTATTTCTTCTAAACTTTTATATGTATTTTTTTTAACCCTTTTTGTTCTCGGCGAAGGTGTTTTTTTCGCCCTCTTGCGGTTTTTTAACAACGTACGTTCACATTTTACCACATATACATCTTGCATACCTTTGTTACGTATGATATCTGCAACATCTCTCGCTTCTTTTGCTGTGTCCCATGATTCTTTACCTACATACGATATTCTCATATTGCCAGGAGAAAATTTATCCGTAATGGTATGGTTCGTATATACTTCATAAACAACACGTTTCATATCAATGGATGCCAACGTGGGTTCTACAATATTATCTACACATTCAATTTTACGTTTCAATGGTGGCGTAGGCGTATCCGTAATCATGTCTTGAACATCAGATACGTTCACAGATGATGGCACATAGGTTGACGTTTCAACATCAAATACCATACCCATTGCTGCTTGTTTCGTGTTCTCCTCCTCTGCTGACTTTTTTAATTGATTCATATCGATTGGTGATTCAGGACCTCCTAAACGTTGATTGTATTCTTGAAAATTTAATTGGGTTTGTGCTAACTCAGACATTCGTTTTAAATGATTTACTTTAGTTATGGCGACATTTAACATATCGATTATTCTTATAACATTCTACTATATAAGAACGAGTGCTTATCATATTATGACATGTGTACAAGGTTCTTGTAGCACTATTGAATACCTTTGGTCCGCTGCTGTTATCATTGTTTTGTGTTTATTACAGATACCGTTAGGGTTAAACATATGGAATTTATGGGGACCTGCTAATAAGAAGGTCTTCATTGATTGGTTCGTCACGTTAGCATCGGTTACAGGACTGGCTATATTGGCACTGGCTATATTATCAGATGGAGATTCTAGTTACACTCGGTTTGGTCCTGGCGACGATGTATATTTCGGTGGATGGCAATTGGATACATGGCCAGAATATAGCACATGGTTTATCATTACGTTATTGTTAGGTCTTATAGATGTTATACACTACGACAATATCAATAGTTATTATTTTCACATTTACGTAGGTGATAAAATAGAAAATACCGAAGGATTATATGATGATTATAAAGATGAAAACGGTAAAGTAGACATAAGCAGACTATTTTGGCACATGCAATTTGTATTCTTTTTCATGCAAATAAGATTAATAATAGATGTTTTAGTCATCAACACACAAATATGGCCAATATTGGCTAGACAAATTATTAAAGAGTTTTTCATAGGTACAATGAATATAAAAAGAATACAATATTTTGCATCGGATAATTCAGAGGCAAAAGAGCCATTAGTGACAGCAAAAGAAATGTATAAAATAAAATATTAATACTATAACTTATAAGATTTAGTATAGAACTTTATTATGCTAGGACAAACTTCTGAAGAAGACATTTTCGGATGGATAGGCGGGATTTTAACTCTCATATATAACATACCTCAAATTGTACACGTATACCGAACCAAATCAGTAAAAGGCGTTTCGAATGTGTCCATGTCCATGCGTTTTATTGGTTATTTTTTCTATATTGTACACGTTTGGATAAAAAAAGACTGGGCATTATTTTATACCTATTGTTTAGGCGTGATGCAAATACTTATTATGCTTATACAAATACAAATGTATAAAAGCAATTGTAATAAAATAAATGAAAAAGCCATCGTCAAACCAAGAGCCCCAGACGCCTCAAGCTCCGACGAGGATGTCTGACCATTTATCCGAAGATAATGGCCTTATATACACCATGATTATGCTCATATTGCTACATTTAATGGCATATGTCATGAGAGACCCATGCACATGTTAAGAATATTCTATATAAAAATTGAGGATATTAATATATTAAATGGTTCATACACACCAAGATATAATAGAGGCTCGAGCTTTTTTCAAACAATCGTGCAAGCGTATATGGAGAGAAGATAATGATACAAGTGCTGGTAATTTATATTTTTTAATTTTGGTACTAGAAGGTGAAGATGTTGAAGAAATAAAATTTTGTGTAGACAATGGAATCGATGTGAACGCTGTTGTCCCGATGCATCACATAAATCTTTTAAATCAATTGGGATATAACGTACAACTGCCCAGTGATGAACGTGCACGGTCACCAATTAATATACAAGAAATAAATGCCTTCATGCCCTAGTAACTGGACGTTTTTTTATAAAATATGGTTCAATGGTTTGAACAGGTGATGTTTTTTTATTAGGAGATGGAGGCCATTTAAACCATGTTATTCCTATGGGTGAATCAGGATTAGGACCATTACATTGTCTAACATGATCAAAATTATCAATAGCTGTGTTTAAAAACATTTTTTTACAACCAGGACAGATAAAAGATTGTTCGTCGTTCATTTTGTATATAACATTTAATAAAATAGGTCTTTTTTATTGTTTTTAAATACTCTACTTGTTCTTTCAATAACAAGTCGCTCTTTTTTTATTTTTCCAAATGTAAAGTAAAACACTACGATAAACAATGCTCCCAACCCTGCTATTATTCCCATAATCCAATCCCATGTGTTATTACCTTCTGTTTCCCAAACAACCGTAGGCTCCATAGGTTTATCCAAGCGCACAAACGTTTTACGGTATATTGCAATGAATGTCCATGATAATACAATCTTTGCTGTCATCGATAAACAGATATAAATTTTATCCACATCAAATGATTCTCTATAATTTTCCATTGTCATATATAACGTTTGATGAACGCCAAAAGAGGCATAAAAGATAGAAAATATTGTCACCAAATATCCCCATTCCATTTGTAACCCTATTTGATTTACTACATGCGTTGACAAAATCAAAATAGTAGTTCCCAACAATATAAACCCTGAAATCATTGTCAACGCTACATTTTTGCGATTTATATCCAAAGACCATCCTAAGAATTGCAACGCAACGTTATTCATCAACACAATCAACACAATCAATAAATTCGTTTCACCTAGACCAATTATTAATGCAATTTCCAATAATCCTGCTGTAATCGCATATTCAATCCAACGGCGCATGTATTCGCTTTCTCTCGAATATCCACCGCGATATTCATTTACAACGTTGCTGGTCATTACAATGATATAGCCTGCTAAATGCGATGCACAGGTAAACCATTCATTTAAAGCAACCAATAGTATAGGATTAGCATTGGTAAAAATATCAACAATGGATTCAACGATGGCTGGTTCGTTGTTTACTTTTTTGATATCGTATTGTGTAAATGTTAGTGCACGTGTGGCAAATTCATCACCAGGTACAAGAGCCGTAGCAAATATAGCAGATATGAGGTGTATAAGGAAAGCAATAAAGTGAAGTTCAGAAAAAGATACTATGTCGTTTTCACTGTAACCGTATCCCATTTATTATATAGTTTTATGTTTATATATAATTTTATTTTTGTTGACGTCTTGCTTCATTTAAGAAAGACTCTCTATATTTTTCATAGGATTTTGGTAAAACGAACATTGGGTTTTCTCTACATTTTTCAATCAAGTGTGTGGTGTAGAATGGTTCGTAAAATTTTCCCATGAAATATAACCGTTTTTTGGCTCGTGTGATTGCAGTGTAATACATTTTGTCTTTCTTTTTCCACGAAGCAGGGTGATTGTTGTATTCAGGTAAGCACGAAGGGTCTATAAAAACATTATTATACTCTTTACCTTTAGAACCGTGTATCGTTTTGATAATATTTTTTTTCGCTCCTCTTTTTCGTTTTTTTGATTTCATTTCTTTTATTTTTTCTTCTATGAATAACCATTTTTCTTGGTGAAAGTCTAGTAAATCTAAAGCCCCACGGTCTGTAAAAAACTGTTCTTTTGTTAAATCCTTATTAGAAACTCTTGCATATTGTTCACTCATTTTTAAATAGGCTCTATGTTTTGCAACCTTGCCCTGTATTTTTTTTATATCGTTGTTTTCTAATTCAAAATTCGATAAATCAAAGCCAATAATGTCTTTCCATGACGATATTAAAACATAAAAAAACGCATCAATGTCGTCAACCGTTTGCACAGGCATTAATCGCGTTTGATTTGTTCCACTAGATGTATGTAATGTACCATATCTATTGATTATTCCGATCAAAGGAGAACCAAAACGAAACGTGTGTGTATATCTGTATATCACATTGTCTCCAATGTCATCAAGGACACTTGTTTCGTGATATATGGTTTGTTTATCATCTCCAACAAATATTTTGACTTTATTACCTTCGATATGTTTATCAAAAAATAATCGTTGTATCGATGACAAATCTTGTGCTTCATCAATGATAAAAACATCGATTTTTTTGTATTCGAATTTGTATAATATCACTATTCTGTCTATATACATGTTGTGAGGAAGGTTTTTCTCAATAACATATTTCGCGAACGTGTTTAATTTATTTTCATCTTCAATAATATCGTTGTACGTAACTTTTTTTTCTTCTCTATAAAAACATTTATCTATGGCATTTGTACATGGTATGTTCGAATGATAACCATTTTTAGCGGGTGGTGGGTTGTGAAGTTTTCTTCTATTTCGATAACATAATGAATCAAATGTTCCCAACTCAACGTTGTTTGATAAGCAACCACGTTCTTTTAGTTTTTTTGTAATGTCGGCAATATTTACCTTTGCATATGATAAAATAAATATTTCAGACTCTGGATGATTTTCTACAAAATTAACACTAGATGTAGTCTTCCCACTACCAGCATTAGCACATAGGAATATTTTTTCATTGTTAAAAGTATAAATTTTCATATTCTCAAATTTTTTCCTAGTATTCATATCTTTTATTGGTTGCACCATAGTATGTAAAGTTTGCATCTTTTTATTATATTTATTGCGGTATTAGTGTAGTAGAATATTCTTAGAAAAATGACCTTATATCTAATTTATTTTTTTTAACTCCTATTTTACGTCTTTTGATATCTACTTCCTTTGCTTTCCTATCCTCTACTGGTTTACGCTTCGAAGCTACCCACGATGAAAATATGCTATCTGTTCCCACTTTAGCAGACTGTAATTTATTTACTTTAAAAATATCATTAGTATTGTCTATAATCATATCAAATACACGTTGAATAGGCTTCCTCAATTGGTTATCTAAATACCATTTAGCATCCACACTACATTTGCCATCGATGACATCTTGAGGCTGAGCGGACCGTAAAAACATCTTTTCCCTCCCTGGTTTGATAATATAATTAATTCTATCTCCTGTTTTGGGAGCTTGTGTGGGAGGCAAGGTTCGTTGTAAATATTTAGCTAATTCTACATGAGGTGCAGGATTTTTGTATTCTGCTGGTGGTCTGGTCAATTGTTTCGATAAAATTAAATCTTCCACTGGAACTCTGCCTTCTAATAAATCTACCACCACTTGTCTAGCATATTGTACAGCACCATCTATGTCGTTTTGTTCACATAATAATACAAATATTTTCTTTTGTGTTTTACTTACAATGGGTGCAAAATCTCTACGCACACATTCAAATCCCTTTACATCTAATTTCGGTTTTAAACCTGGTTCAAATTTATAACCAGCATATCTCTTCTTACCTTTTAATAGAAGAGGATAGTATACTTTCTCAAATTCTAGGTCGTTTGGTGGTAAAAACGCTTTTGTACACATCTCGCCCATTTCTTCTCCTATTCGATTAGCGCTCTCAATAATCTCTTCACGGGTTTCTCCAGGACATATAGACTTGGGAAGGTGTACAAATACAGAATCGGTATCTCCATACACTACTTTTACACCATGCTCTTTGTAATGGTCTTCACACATAAACTTCGTTTCGTTGGCCATTCCTCTACCAGCTCTGGTAACTGCTGATGCAATGCGTTTTTCAGGTAAAAAACCTTTTGAAGCACCAGTGAAACCATATATAGAATTCATACAAACTTTAAGAGCTAGCTGCCGACCATCTAACACTGCATAATCCATCGAATTTTCAGCAAATGCTTTTCGCTGCCTTTTGGCAAGCTTTCTACTGCTGTGTAGTTCTTCTAAAATTTCTGGCAGGATGCCTCGACACTGGTCTGCTGTCTTAAAACATATGTCATCTTCTCTACTAACGTATTCGAATTTTCCTCCTTCAGGGTACGTAAACGTGCGCACGGGTCTGTAGGTTGGGTTTTTCATTTCTGGACTCCACGTGAATTTCCTTCGTTTAGCTTCTGCTGGGTTATTTAATATAGTTGAAAAACACATGTTCCATGCTCTCATAATCGATGGGTACAGTGAAGCAAAGTCCAGTGTAACTACTGGTCTGTCCCAGAATCCAGGAATGGGTGTGATAACGACTGCCCCTTCAAATGAACCAGTATCAGGGGGGTCTTCTTCATCTGGTAAAAGCCATCTTACATGACCTTTTTTCTCACGTTCTTTCATTTTTGCTAACATCAATGCAACGGTCCGTATCTGTTGGCCTCTGTTCAATATAGTATCCAATGATACACCTGCTACTTGAGACATCAGTATAGCATTAATTACTTTTGCCATTTTGATAGCTATTTTACATGGTAACCAAGCATCTTTTACACAATAAACACCTAATTTCACTCTGCCTTCTGGTGAGCGTTGCATAACAGGAATGTCATCGTATGATATATGTATTTTACGAGTCCCTAAAAAATGTGCAGCCACTTCATCTAATTTATAAGAGCGTAGTTTATGGTCATCCATAATAATTTTGAACAAATCCATAAATTCTCTACCTTCTATTTTGCATTCCCATGATTCTCTACCTCCTTTTTGATTACTAAATTTATATTGTTTCTTTAATCGGCATTGACGATTCAATTGTCTACCCCAACACCATGCTAATTCTGGTTTATTTGATTCTGGATATAAACTATGTAAATGCTGTCCACGTTGTATAGTATACACATTATCGAAATTCAATATATTGTATCCACTTATAATGTCTGGGTCGATTTCTTCTTGTATAAACCTCCTAAATGCTAATAACATCTCGTATTCGTCAGTGAAAGACCTGACGTCAGTTTCTTCTGCTTTATATTCGTCTGTCTGGTCTTCTTCTTTTAATGCTGGATATGATGTACATGGTTCATCTTCAGGTGGTTCCCACATGAAACAATATTGTTTGATATCCTGGTCTACCATATTAAAAACACATACACCAATAGAAAGTATAGGGTCTCTATCTGGTTCGGGAAACTCGGTTTCGGTTTGACCTTCTACTTCGTGTGGTTGAGATTCTATATCATAGGATAGAAATACGTATGGTGCCATAGCCATGGGTGGTTTGTTTTCTGTTTTTATCCACGTGGTAGGTCCACATACGTCCATATCGAGTACACATGTGGTTCGTGGTTTATCGGATGTTGAACCACTGGCGGTAAGCCATCCACAATTGGTAAATTCGTTATCAATCATGTATAATAAATCGGAAGATATATGCGTTTCGAACATATTTATTTTTTCCCACTCTGGTTTCAAAGGTGTTTTTGAAACACCTGTTCCTATTGGCAAAAAAGTCTTACTACGGTCTTGCCATGCTTGATATCCTTCACCTGCTTTGCGTTTTGGTGCTGGCGCATCCATTTTAGAAACCGATGTTATTATATCACTAATAGCATCTAATGCTTTTTCAGGACTTCTTAAACATTTGACAACGGCTCGTAGTATATTGGAATTTGCAGCTGTTAATTTTAAAAATTTGTCTGGTTCACCCTCATGCACATTTCGTATACCATATCCAGAGACTTCTTCTACTTTTAAAAGACTAGGAGTAATTTTTGCTTTTTCCAACCAACCTTCGTTTCTTAACATTTCACGTCTATAATAGGAACTAGCACGGTCATTTTCTTCTTGTTCGTCATACCGTTGCATACCTTTCATTTTGTCCTCCGCAATGAACCATTTTAAATATTCATAAATCTGTTCGCAATGTTTTGACCACCATTTTAAATTGGCTTGCACATATCCATAAGGCTTTACATCGTGAACATGAACCGCAACCGATTGACCAGTGCCTGTACGACCGTAGAGGGTTAAACATGCTTTGCCTTTGCTAGTAAATTTAGAAGTTGCTAGGTGTTGAAACGTTACTTGCATTCCATATGGATTATACATGTGATATTGATATATTAGAATAATCCATACTTATACTGTATATAAACGATGATATTATACTAAATCATGAGCGACTTTTTGAATATTGAATCAGTCATGGGCAATTATAAATCTATTCAATTAGAAAATGCACGGGATGAATTAAATAACTCTTTGGATACATTTGCAATAGCATATTCTGTATACAATAACAAAAACCCACAGGACGATGGACAAAAAAATGCTGATTCACAAAGGATACAGAATATAAAAACTTCACTTGACCAACTTAAAATAGGCAGTGATATAGAATTTGATGCTAATAATAAAAATACCAATTCGAATAACTCTTCAGCACAAACCACAAATGAAGGCCTGCTCGAGAGAATAGTATATGAACTAGAACATTACGGGGTGAATTTTATAAAATCAACAGATATAACCATTTCAAGAATGGAACAACTCAAAAACAGAGAGCAAAATTTAGATGACTTTTTGGAAAACAAGATACCAAGAATACGAAGAATACGTGATATTGTTCAAAAACTGGTATCTAATGGTACAAATATGCTAAAAACAATGCGTGAAGTTGAAAAAAATGGATTTCAACACTTTTTTAAGAAATGGAATACTAAGAAAAATGAAGGTTTAAATACACCGCCACGCACACCGCCACACAAAAAACAAAAAACCGAAAAAGAAACACCGAAAAAAGCTAAAATAGACATTATGAAACAAATATATGCTAAACGAAGTCAGGTGAATCCAAAATATAAACATGGGTTATATTTGTTAGAATCAAACATGTCTATTTTTGACCAGAAACTTGAAAAAGATGTGATGAGAAGATGGCAGGATTATATGAAAAGCAAAGAAGAAATAAGCCGTGTTTATAAAATAGGAATAACGTCAAAAGGGGTTGAGAACAGATATCCTAAAAACCCAACCCTGAATATTTTACCACCTATATTGGCTGGATGGCACTGTGTATTATTTTTCGGTGTAAATGAAGAACACTATAGTGTAATTAAAGGTTTAGAAAACGATATAGTGAATAAACATGGGCTATTAGGAAGGGGACATGGGCATGGGCAAACCGAAATGATATTCAACGTGTCAAGAGAAGAAATAAAAAATATATGTGAATTGACAGCAGAAGATTGGAATACAAATTATTATGAAATTTTTACAGGTACAATATTGGTACAAACTAACCAGAAAGCTTTTTTTGAAGAGGGCGTTCAAGCCATTTCAGCTTTGTTAGGTTTGAATGGTAATAACGCTGGTAGTTCTCACAGAAATCTAAATGCAGATTTAAAATTAAAAAATGTAGATTCAGAATTGAAACTTGAAACATTAAAATTTTGAATATATACAGACTAACTAATATATTAAATGTCTATTGAATTAATTTTAGGACCCATGTTTTCTGGAAAAACAACCGAAATGATTAGACGTTGTAGACGTCGCATGAGCGTAGGATTAAATGTCGTAATTTTAAATCATAAACTAGATAATCGAAACGGAACGACAAATGTAGTAACACATGACGGTATTCAAATGGTTTCCATCCCGTGTGATTCTGTCACAAATTATGAAATATTGAAAGATTATGATGTGATTGCGATAGACGAAGCTCAATTTTTTAATGATTTATCTACATCGGTAAATATATTGGCAAACGATTACAATAAACAAGTCATTATGGCGTGTTTGAGTGGCGATTCAAATTGTGAACCATGGCCTGGTGTAGATAAACTGATAGCAATTAGTGATGAAATAATACATTGTAGAGCTTTATGTGTGCGTTGTCACAAGCCAGCGGCATTTACTAGAAAACATGTTGCTAGTAACACCAAAATTGATATTGGTGCGGATGATAAATATTCGAGTATGTGTCGCGCATGTTTAAAATGCTAATATAGTATTATTTTTTTTTTGTCTTGAAGGGGTTACTTTTGGTACTTTATTTATATTATTATCGTTTTCGATTTTTTGTGTTATCCATACCGAACTTAAAACGAATGCAATGGAAACAGGAATTGTAAATGCAACTATCCATCCATCCATTATAACTTTTATATGTTCACTTTTATATAGCATTAAGTTAAATTTAGAGAGTATAACTTCATGACAGAACTTACAAATGGAAGATGAAATAGAGCCACCACGTTCCATGCTGGAGGCGATTATACAAGAAATAAATACTAGAGCCGATTCTGATTCCGACGAGGAAGCAAGAGTTATGCCAATGCCTATTAGAATACCAAGACGTGTTATTATACCAACTAGGATTGCTAGAAGAATGATGAGACGAACACTATTCGTTGAAGAGAGACTATTTGAAGAAGACACTAGAATTGCAATACGAATGTCCATGAGAGATTATAAACCATATACCACTACCACTACAAAAGAGAATATAGATAAAATATGCCCCGAAATAAAAGCCCGACATCAAAAAGATAAATGTACAGTATGCTTAGAACATGTAAAACGCGGTGAACCCATACGAATGCTACCATGCCATCATTATTTACATTCCGATTGTTTGGTTGGATGGTTCACACAAGGCAATACAGTATGCCCTGTATGTAGATATGAAGTTAAATTCGAAACTTAAAATTGTATATATATAAAACATTAATATTATCATATAATGTCTAATAAAAAACAAAAAAAAGATGATTCGTTACCTTTAGAATCAATGGAAGAACTACTACCGAAAGCCAGACACAAGAACATTTCTGGCATTATAAAAAAGTTTCAAGGTGAAAAAGACATATGGAAACCAGCGCGTATCGGTTCAAGACCCAGTCATTTTGGAGACATAGCATGTACCGAGATGCGTTTCAAGGTAGATGTAAGTGTCTCTTCAGGAATAAAAATATTGACTTACCCTAACCCGCGCAATGAGCAAGTACGACCAAGAGCAAGAGCAGATTTAGAAACTGGAATGATGGCAAATTATAAGGAGAGATTTGAAAAAAGAGACAATTGGAAATTAATGGTAGACGTCACTACGGACACACAATCTGATATGTATGAACCTATGAAGAATGCTATCGTAAACTGGTTCAGAAGCGAAAAAAATAATAATTCGAACAATTTTCCACCTCCCACCGAATGGATATGCGGTAGAATAAATAATGTAGATTATATTCAACCAACGACAATAACAGAAGGTGTAGAAGACGATATGCCTACATGTCACATGGAAACGTATCGTACCTTTTCTAACCGTATTATCGGATGGTTAGGTGATAGACAACAACGTTTAACAAATAGAGGAACCGTTAGAGATTTAACAAAAGCGGAGAAAATGGCGTTGAAAACGCGTATTGAAGCATTACGACAAAATGATACTAACATAATAATGATAGACGAGACAAATCGTAACCATGGATATCTTTTTACACCGCTATTTAAAGATGAATTAAAAGAAGGCATTGAAGCTGCACTAAGGACTATAGTGGGTGAAGGTACTGCTGATAGGGACAACAATGGTAATTTTACCAGACCTTCTTTACGACCGTTGAATGATGTAAGGGGTGGTGATATTCGAACGAAGATACAGTTTGTAGAAACCGTTACAACACACAATATGGATGTGCCACCGATTGGTTCTCTTATTTACAACAGAGTACCAAATAGTTGGTGGTTCGGTGGTAAATTTCCAGTATTACGATTTGTTTTTAAAGTAACAAGAGAAAGAAAAGATTATTCCTGTAGAGATTCTAGTGTAGCGAAGACAACATATTTAAAATTTTAAATTAATTTACTTTTTAATGTTCTCAAATCTCTATACCACAATTCTTTTGCTGATAGTTTCACATACTCCTCTTTTTTCGTTTGCCATCCTGACAAAAGAGCTTTTAATTTTGTAATTTCATCCGATGTCATATTATATATCTTAATATTTAACAATTCATTTATCTCGGTGTAACCTTGATTATGCAGTAAACTTTCTAGCTGTGTTTTCTTGTATAAATGTGGTTTAATATTGCCTTGTATGACAGCTTGAATGAATCGACATTTGTTTTCATTTAAATTAATTTGTTGATTGCAATAGTTAATAACTGCTAATCTTCGTTTCTCATACATATTAATTCGTTTTGGTATCCATTCATCCAATACATCTTTCGTACGTTTGTATACCTTTAATTTATTATCGGTATCAAAACCAACCAAATTAACGGGACGTTTGTTTTCTAATTTCAATTTAGAAATAACATCTTTATCTGCTACAGAACAATTGACCTCAAAATGAACTTTATCAGGTGTAGATTTCTCCACGATTTTAGTAATCCATGATTGTTTATGCAACCATTCCGAATACTTTTGAGTCCACACGCCGACTGGCAACTCGGTAATAGTAATGGTATTACCACGTTTTGTATAGCGTCCTCTTGTAACCACGTTTCTCAAATCTGCATCGTATCCTACTGTACCTCCGAAACCCTTATACCATGGTTTCAACTCTGATAATTGACCAAGTAAGAAATCAATAAGGTCTACAGGGTTATGTTGAGGCCAATTGCAACGATAACCAGTACCAATACCAGTAGAACCATTTACAAATACTAAAGGTATAATTGGAGCATAATATAATGGCTCTATTGGTGATGAATCTTCTATCTGTGATGGCAATAATACATCATCTTCTTTCATAAATATGTCCCTTGTATACGGTTGTAGATGTGTATGGACATATCTAGGACTAGCGGCATCTCCACCACCTTGCAACCTTGAACCAAACTGACCAGCTGGATATAGGAGAGCACAATTGTTAGACCCTACGAAATCCTGTGCTAATCCTATGATAGTGCCATTGAGCGATGCTTCACCGTGGTGATATGCTGCATGTTCGGATACGTAACCAGCTAATTGTGCTACTCGTATTTCACTGGTGAGATTGCGTTTGAATGCTGACCACAATACTTTTCTTTGTGACTCTTTTAGGCCGTCCCATATGGATGGCAACGACCTGGCATTGTCCGCTTGTGAAAACAAAATTAATTCCTTGTTTACAAAATCTGTATAGTTGGTGGCGTCCACATAACCAGCATCTGGTGCCATATTAGAAAGCCAATTACGTCTGTCGTTGGCTCTTGTTTTACGAAAGGCCATATCTATACTATCGTTGTCGGTGTCTGTCCACATCATATTTATAACATGTTTATCCATCTGTTTAAAATATTGTTTTGCCTCTGCTGGTGTAGATGTACCCAAACCTTTGTAATGTTTATGTTTAGCAGCTTGTGGCCATGGTGGTTGTTGCATCGCTTGATGATAAGTTTCCATGGTATAGAACACCCACTCTTGCTGTCTGTGTTTTACTTTCACGATGGGGGTCTTAAAAATTTGCACAAATCCTGGTACTTTTAGTAAGGATGGCCAGAAGGCATGTATCATGTTGATGATGAGTCCTTTGATGTGTGAGCCATCATGGTCTTGGTCGGTCATAATCATGATGTGTCCGTATCGCATGAGTGCTGGGTTTGGTTGAACACCTGGGACGAGTCCGAGGATTTTACAGATGTTTTGGATTTCTGCGTTCTCCATGAGGGATTTAATAGAAGCATCTCGTACGTTAAGTAATTTACCTTTGCATGGGAATGCTCCGTAGTACGTGCGACCGATGATTTCCAATCCTGATAATGCGGTAGTGAGAGCTGAGTCTCCCTCTGTGAGTATAATCGTGCATTTTGCCGATTCATCTGGTCGAGTACCTGCTTTGTTTGCGTCATAGAGCTTAGGGATGCCAAGCTTCGACTTCGCTTTAATTTTTTTCTGAAGTGATTTGCCAGCCTTAGCAATAGCCCAGGCTTCGACTCGTTCAAGGATCCCTGACTTTGTGATTTTTTTAATGTGTGCTGGTTTCCATTCGCATTTGGAACCGAATTCAGCAACTGGCGTTTTGAGCGTTTCTTTGGTTTGTGAGTCGAAAGCAGGGTTAACGATGAATGCGCTGACAATGGCATTTGTAAAGGTTGATACATCTTTCGGTCGTACTTTTATACCTTTTACTTTTTTAGTTGCTACTTCTGCTAATTTTTTATATACCGAACCCATCGCATGGTCAACGTGTTTACCACCACGTGATGTACATATACCATTTACAAACGATGGCATTGGTACTGCCTCATCTGTAGGAAACAATGCTACTTCCCAACGTTTTGATACTTTCAAATAAGTAATTGGTTTATCTGTATACAGTGTAGTATAATCTCCTAAATTATTTACTGGTAAATCATTGCCGTTTAATGTAACTTTTACATCTTTTGGTGAACATGCAGCCATTTCCAACGCTCTTTTTGTTATGTATTTTACATATGCACGATTCATTTTTTGCATTTTAAACCTAGACCATTCTGGAATAAACGATACTTCAGTAACGTCGCGCTTCAATTGAGTTTTCACAACTCGTGGTCCAGCCGTTGTACCCATGTTGTTTTCCCATTTTTGTGTCAATTCTAAACCATTTTTAGCGTCTACACAACGAATTGTAAACTCGCTTGAGAATATGTTGGTTAGTTTGGCTCCCCAACCGTTGCGACCACCACCTAATCTTTGTTTTTTATCATCATAATTTTCACCAGTCAGTATATGTCCAAACACCATCGTTGGTACATACATATTGTGTTCGGTATGCATTACCACTGGTACAGTAGTGCCATCGTTTTTAACAGTTATACGTCCTGTGTCCATGTTATACGATACATCGATGCGTCTGGTGTAAGAGCCTTTACGTTGTATGTTGTCAAAAGCATTGACAAGTACTTCGTCTGCAATTTTGCCAACTGCTGGTGAGAAGTGGACAATTTCTGATTTAAATTTAAATGTTTTTAAATCGGGAAGAAACGTTTCGATTCGTTCTGGTCTTGTGTTACCAACGTACATGTCGGGACGCTCATGACAATGCTCTATCTGCCCCATCTTTTTGTAACGTTTGGATATTTTGTTTATTTCTGTTTGTGAACGTTTCATTTTTATATATTTTATAGGTGTTGTTTTATATGTGGAATATTCGTAAAAAAAGCTTTATAAAATATAATTATGGATAACGGGTAATCGATTCATCTCAAAGAAAAAATCTATAAAAGGCTCGTCATTTATGTACATAAATGAGAAAAAATAAGAGACAACGGAATGAATCTCCTAGACTTATAAGGCTTAAAGGACCAACTGATAAGAGTGTAAGAGCTCGTATAAGTTCAGAAAGACACCCGCCTAAATTAGCAGATGATGAATTTGGAATTTATATTGCTGCTGTAGACACTAGTCATATTTATGATGATTACAATAATAAACTAAAAGACGATCTTTTTATGATGTGGAAAACGAAATTAGATGAAAACGAACTTCCACTGTATCGTTTGAATTCTGTGGAGAATCAACATCATCGACATACAGAGTTTTTTAAAAAAATATTTGAAGACAATGAACAAATTATCGAAAGTGACGCTTTGAATTTACCAATTACTCATATGTATAAAGTTGGTTGTTATCATTCCGATAACTCTATTGACCGATATTCATTAAAAGGTAACCCGTTACGCAATGGGTTGAACGTATCATATTATTGGCCGTTTGTTTACAAAATTAAAATCAATAACGACGAGAAAAAAATTATGTTAGGAGAGAATTGGAAAACATATTTTTCAAAGTTACCTAAACGTGAACGCTCCATTTTAAAAAATAATTCAATGCGTAAATTAGAAAACAAAGTTCACGAAATTATATTTAAAAATGGTTATATGCCAAATAAAATCGATGATGAAACGAAACGATTGGTAAATTGTGAATGGGTGTTTAATATATCATCGATTAAATTAAACGTACTTATAAAAAGCATTTTAGCGATATTTGGTAGGGATGTTAATGAGTGTATTAATTGTATAGCAGCCGTTAATACAGATAATAACAATAATAGTAATACAAATACTGATAACACAAAATTAAAATTTTAGAAGTTTGTGCTCGCCATTTTTTTTTCAATACAAAAGTCAATACAACCTAAAAATAATAGA
>ERZ802830.2047-NODE-2047-length-18616-cov-13.5614_pt1 | contig 18616 bp, 18 predicted proteins | sample MGYA00345654_ERZ802830 | MGnify/ENA primary metagenome ERZ802830 (study PRJEB30503, sample SAMEA104212375) | marine metagenome | biome: Westerlies Biome; feature: [SRF] surface water layer (ENVO:00010504) within the epipelagic zone...; material: water...
AACCCTCGACCCCAACCTTGGCAAGGTTGTGCTCTACCACTGAGCTACACCCGCGCCGCATCCACCGAGTTATGGTGGAATACGGTTATCGCGATCCGCTGGACGATGGTATAATCCAAGCGCCAACACCTTGCAAGTGACAAATGAGCCCGCTTTTGAGAGATGCGCTGGATACTGTAATAAACCCAGTTTCTTCGCGTGATTTCTGACGTGAAGATGGACTTACCCTTCTGTCCCAAGGGCGTCTTTCAATGCAGCAACGATCACATCTTGCGTATCTGCCTTCAAATAGGGGTGCATTGGCAATGCCATGACGCATTTGCTCAGCCTGCCTGTGGTCTGCAGACCTCCACCAGCAATCGGAAAATGCCGATAGGGTGGCTGGCAATGCATAGGCACCGGATAATAGATCGCAGTGGGGACACCGGCAGCCTGCATTTTGCTGCAGACGGCATCACGATCAACGTCAGCCGGGAGCTTGATGGTATATTGGGCCCAACTGGATGATGCGCCAGCTGCAAGCTGCGGTGTCTCAACGCTGTTGCCAATTTTATCCTGATATCTATCAGCCACCTGTTGGCGCAGCGCCAGCTCTTCGGCAAAAATATCCAGCTTGGCATCAAGAACCACCGCTTGCATCGTATCAAGCCGTCCGGTCATGCCAATTCTGACATTCTGATATTTGTCCCTGCCCATGCCATGAATCCGGCACGACCGGATTATTTCGGCGATGTCATCATCATCGGTAAAGACAGCCCCACCATCGCCGTAACAGCCAAGCGGCTTTGCCGGGAAAAAGCTGGTGCAGGTCACATGCGCAAGCGTACCAACCTTGCGATGATTCAAGGAGGCACCAAAACTCTGTGCAGCATCGTCGATGAGCCATAGATTGTTCGCCACCGCAAAGCGCATCAATGCCTCGTAATTGGCGGGTTGGCCAAACAGGCCGACGCCGATTATGCCAACAATTTCAACACCCGCATCACTGGCCGCCTTGCGGGCGCCATCGAGCTGAGTGGGTTCGATGTTGAAGGTTACCGGATTAACTTCGGCGAACACCGGAACAGCGCCCATGATCGGCATGACCTCGGCGCTTGCAGCGAAGGTGAAGGAGGGCACGATGACGCCCTGCCCCGGTTTCAGGCCAAGTCCATGCAACGCAAGCAGCAACGCATCCGTTCCAGAAGAGCAGGAAATATTGTGTTTAGCGCCCGACCATTCAGCAAGCCGTTCCTCCAAAGCTGTGATTTCCGGTCCCATGATATAGGCACCATGGTCCAGAACAGTGGCAAGACCGGCATCGATCTTGTCGCGAATTCGGGCTTGCTGGGATTTCAGGTCAATGAAGGGAATGCTCATTCAGCTGGTCCTGTCGGGGGTGGCGTGGGGTGTTGCGGTTTTGCCCATATCAAGCAAAGCTGCCTGCATAGCTTCCAAAGTGCGTTGCACGGCCAACGCCTCGTCAATATTGCTGGGAACCGGTTTGCCGGTCAGACAGATATCGACGAAAGCGCGCATCTCATCTTTAAGCGGTTCTGCCTCAGCGACCGGAAGCGCCACTGGACTGGCGCGCTCAATGATGAAGCTCTCATTGTCGGGGCGGATGTGATCCTGAAACAGCACCAGCTTTTCAGGCCAGGGCTTGGTGTCGTCAAAAACAAGTGATCCTGCCGTGCCACTGACGGTGAAACGATGTTCCTTGTAGGGAGACATCCACGAGGTCTGCATGGTCGCAGAGATGCCGCCGGCAAAACCTAGCGTTGTCGCCAATGTATCAACGATGCCGGGGGTTACATGGCTGGCACCGGCGCAACTGACCTTCGTCGGCTCGGATCCGGTCAGCGCCTGAATGAGAGAGAGGTCATGTGGACACAGATCAAAAAGGACAGATTCGGTGTTGCGGATTCGTCCCATGGCAAGCCGGTTTGCTTGAATATGGCGCAATGTCCCAATGGCGCCGGCGCGAACCTGTGCTTGCAGCCCAATGAAGGCGGCGTGATAGCGGATCAGGTGGCCAACCATCACCTGCCGGTCATTCTTTTCGGCGGCAGCGGCGATTTTCTGGGCACCGATGAGGGTCAGTGCCAGTGGCTTTTCGACGTATACATGCTTACCGGCATTTAGACTGCGGATGGCGAGATCGACATGGCTTGGCGCTGAGGTGGCAAGAACGATGCCGGTGATTTCCGTATCCTCAAGCAACGCGTCAAAGGGTTTGGCAGTAGCGGCAAACTGGGTGGCAAATTCCTCGGCTTTGGCCTGCGTTATGTCCGTAACGGCAGCCAACGCCCCCATCTGCGCCAGATTGCGTGCCAGATTGCGACCCCACATGCCGCAGCCGATTAAACCTATATGTGACATGCGATACCGCGTTGTTCTTTGTTGACATCGGTTTACGGTGACCACGGATTCGCGTCAATAGTTGCATTTTGTAACATTCTGTTGAGGATGGGAGGCCGCGTTAATAAGCCACTGCCTTTTTGAATCTGGCAAAATTAAGGGACCAAAGATGGACGCCTCTTCCGCTTTCAAAGACAGCCTGCCAACAACACCCGAGTCGCTGATCGAAAAACTCGAATCTCTCGATATTGCATTTACAGTACATTATCATCCGCCATTGCGAACAGTCGAGGACTCAAAAGAGTACCGCGACAACATGCCGGGTATGCATGTAAAGAACCTCTATCTTCGTGATAAGAAGAAGCGCAATTATCTGATTGTTGCCGAGGAGGATCGTATGATTGACCTCAAATCGCTGCACTCCACCATCGGCTCAGACCGGCTGTCCTTTGGCAGTGCCGACCGGTTGTTTGAGATGCTCGGTGTACGCCCGGGCGCAGTGAGCCCGTTTACCCTGATCAATGATGCGGAACATCGGGTAAGTCTTTCGATAGATGCTGAGCTGATGACAGCGGACAGTCTCTATTTTCACCCTTTGGTAAATGATACGACGTTGGGGGTGACACCTGAGGGGCTGTTGCGATTCCTCGCGGATACAGGGCATCAGCCGCAGCTAATCAATTTCTAAGCGCTAAATTATGTCCAGTGGAATTCGTTGTTGAAACAGATATCCATTAGATAGCTGACCGACATTTCTTTGTCGCCTGACAACCCTTGTTTCGCCGGTGTGGACACCTAAATCTAGGGCACGGTATCTGCCAGCGAACGCTTTGTATGGCCGCTAACATGCTACACCCGTAGAGCGGTAAAAAAAATTCGCTGAAATTCAGATTTTGAGGGGAAAATGGAACAGTTAATTTCGGGCGCAACGGCAACGACCATCGATGTGGACATGAACAATTTCATGGCTGAGGTGATCGAAGGATCCTCGAGTTTACCAGTCATTGTCCAGTTCTGGGCACCGTGGTGTGGTCCATGTAAACAGCTTGGACCCGTTCTAGAAAAGGTGGTTGCTGGCAAGGGTGGTAAGGTAAAGCTCGTCCGCATTAATATCGATGACAATCAACAGATCGCCCAACAGATGCGAGTCCAATCGGTTCCCACCGTCTATGGGTTTGTCGATGGACAGCCGGTCGATGGTTTTTCAGGGGCACAGCCCGAATCAGCGGTCACGCAGTTTGTTGAAAAACTGGCATCGATGGGTGGAGCTGGGGCTGATGTGGCGGAAATGCTCGGTGCAGGCGAGACGGCATTGGCAACGCAGGATTTTGATGCTGCCATGGGCCATTTCCAACAGGTCATGGGCGTTGAGCCGGAGTCTGTTGCAGCGCTTGCGGGTGTCGTTCGTTGCCTGGCCGGCATGGGTGATGTGGCTGGTGCGCGCGAGGTGATTGACCAGCTCAATGATGAGTTTCGCGAGGATGAGGCGATGCAGGTGGCAATCGCTGCTCTTGAGTTGATTGAGAAGGCGTCGGAGTCGGCTGATGGGCTGGATGCCGCGCGCGCGGCGGTCGCAGCAGATGGAAACGATCTGGAGGCACGGCAGACGTTGGCGATGGCACTCTATGCCAGCGGCCAGCATGCCGAAGCCATGGACCAGTTATTGGAGTCCATCAGGGTCGACCGTGCTTGGAATGAGGAGGCTGCGCGCAAGCAGCTTTTGGAATTTTTTGCGTCACTGGGCGCCGCCAACCCTGATGTGATGAAGGCGCGCCGCAGGCTGTCAACGGTGCTGTTTGCCTGATGTCTTGTGCGCGTCACTTGGTTAAAATGAGGTTTTTTGATGAATCCACTGACGTTTGATCTTCGCGACCTACCGCCAACCTTGCCGCTGTTTCCGCTGCCAAGTGCCCTGTTGTTGCCGGGATCACAGTTGCCTTTGAACATTTTTGAGCCACGGTATCTGGCGATGATCGAGGATGCGTTGCAGACGCCTGAGCGGATTATTGGCATGGTGCAGCCTCTCAATGATGATGGCACACTGTTCGATGTCGGCTGTGCCGGGCGGATCAGCTATTTTCAGGAAAGCGGGGACGGGCGGTACATGATTGCCTTGACAGGTATCTGCCGGTTCACCCTGCAGGCAGAACAATTAACTGATCGTGGTTATCGTCGTGCAACGATTGACTGGGGCCGTTTTGCGGATGATCTGAAATCATCTGATGACAGAATTGCCGATCGGGACAAGCTGCTGGATGTAATGAAAAAATACTTCAGTGTGATGAGTTTTGAGGCAGATTGGACACAGATTGAACAATCTGGCAATGAGCAGATCATGAATACGCTGGCTGCTGTCTGTCCATTTGACGTTGCGGAAAAACAGGCGTTGCTGGAGGCACAGGGATTGGCCAAACGAGCCGATCTTCTGATTGCGATCATGGAAATGGCACTGCATGAAGAGGAAAGTGGCAATGACGCAAGACATTGACGCCAAGGATGCAAAGGATACCAGGAATGCCGCGGATGATCCTGCGCAGCCGCTTGATAGTCGTTTACTCGCAGTTCTCGTTTGTCCGGTTACCAAAGGGCCTCTGGAATATGACGCGCCGAATAAAGAATTGATCAGCCGCCAGCTTGGCAAGGCTTTTCCCATTCGCGCGGGCGTGCCGATTATGCTTGTTGATGAAGCGCGGGATCTTGAAACAGAGGGAAGCCAGTAGGGTGCATGATCAGACTGGGAAGACCACCAGCCAGCGCTGGCCAACCGAAATCCGCCTGAGCAGCGATAAACGCCGCCTGAATGTCAGCTTTGACGATGGATCGGCATCGTCGATAACAGCCGAACTTTTGCGAGTCGAGTCACCCTCGGCGGAGGTTCAGGGGCATGGCGCCGGACAGAAGACAACGCCGGCTGGAAAGCGCAATGTAACGATCAGCCGCATTGATCCGGTTGGCAATTACGCTATCCGCATTGCCTTTAGTGACGGCCATGACACTGGCCTGTTCACGTGGGAGATTCTGCATCATTACGGCCAGCGCCACGACAGCTTGATGGCTGATTATGAAAGCCGCCTCAATGATGCGGGCCAGAGCCGCGGATAGGACCCTATTTTCGGTGTCTATATCCCTGTGGCAATCTGCCGGCAAAAAGGTTAGCTGGAGCAAGGGTGCCGCCGCTTGCAATTGTCGAAAAAGCGGATTTGGCTGGTGACCGATTGAGCAGATTCATTCCCAGCCCGGCGATCTTGGAAACGCCGGTCGGCATCCTACTGAACAGCGCGTCTAATCCTGTTGTAGTAAGGCTCATCGCCCCCACCTCAAGTCGCCGTTTTTGACGATAATCGGTCAGCACCGAGAGATGACCTGCTGGCAGACCCCGTGCGAAGGTGTCGCAAAGAATATCGAGCAACACCGCTGCATCACCAAGCGCCAGATTATATCCCTGACCGGCAAGTGGATGAATGACATGCGCTGCGTCACCCGCAAGGATCAGATTATCAGCTGTCGGATTGGCAATGAAGGTTGGTTGCAGGGGCCAGACAAGGCGGTCTGATTGCAGCGTGAGGAATCCGAGCTCGTCGCCAAATGCCTTGGTACATGCTTTATCGAATGCATTAACATCACAAGCCTGATACCGCAACGCCTCTTGTTTTGGCAGGGTCCAGACAAGCGACATCAAATTGTTGTCCATCGGCATCAGGGCGATCGGGCCGGAGCCCAGAAACCGCTGAAACGCTGCGTTTTGATGAGGGCGTTCGGCGGAAATGAGCGCGACCACCGCCGTTTGTTTGTGGGGTAGTGCATGCTGTCTGATCCCAGCAGATTTGCGTAATGTGCTGTTGCGGCCATCGCACCCAACAACTAGATCACATGTCACCTCGTCGGTCCCCCCCTTGTCATCGATAAGTGACAGGTTTGCCCGGTTGTTGGCGATGGTGAAATCAGCCACCGTTCTGTCGATCAGGGGTGTGACAGCCGCCGCTTGAATTTGCCTCTCAAGCGCTGATAGAAGAGTGGCATTTGGCACGACAAAAGCCATCGGCTCATCCCGGTCTTGCCATTCAAGGCCAAACGCCTTGCCGCGTCGCGCTCTTGTGCCAATTGTTGCCTCACCATCGGCAACCTTCAACGTCTGGATGGGTGTTGGCGGCGTGGCGAGGCGCTGCCAGACACCAAGCGTCTCCAGCATACGCTTGCCAGCGGCGCTGACCGTAGTTGTGCGGATTGTCTCACCACCGTCAATGGGCTGGTGACGCTGGATATGCGCCACCTGATAGGGGCTGTGGGAGAGCGTCAGGGCTGTCATCAGGCCGGTTAGACCTCCGCCAACAACAACTATATCCGGCATCAGGAACACCTCATTTGCAAGCTGGGACATGGAGGTTGGAAAAATGCTGGTTCATCACATGTTTTGCAAGCTCATGCAGATCCGTTCCATCGAAAAGATAGGCATGACAGCCAGCCGCTCTGCCGGCGGCAACATCACTGTCACGATCACCAATCATTACCGAAGTCGCAAGGTCAACTGACCATTTCTCTGCCAGACGGGTGATCATCTGGTGTCCGGGTTTACGGCATAGGCAAGGCGTTCGAAGGGTGCTGATAACAGCCTCCGGGTGATGCGGGCAGAACGCAATATCCTTGATATGACCTCCCAGCGCTGCCGCTTCGGCGATCAGATGATCATTGAAGCGATGCATGTCACTTTCGGCGTAAAGGCCGCGTCCAATCCCGCCCTGATTGGTGACAATAAAGACATCCAACCCAACCTCAGAAAATAATTTCAGAGCCTCAGGTGCCCCCCGCACCCAGCCAAAATCAGACACTTTATACGTATAACTCACATCGATATTCAATGTGTCGTCCCGATCAAGAAATATCGCTGGTTGTTTTTTCATCTTGTCTTTGTGTAAAGCCTCGTGCACCGGGTGTATGATAATGCCAGTCATCGATATGACCGATCAACGGTATCATTTTCAGTTTCGTTGTCTCAGCCGCATTGCTCCGATTCTACAGATGCGGTAACACTTGTCACAGTCACTTTCTTGCCGCAATGGTAAATTATTCGATCATCATGGTACACTTTGCCTGTCTGTGCCACGCATGGGGTTTAACGCGATGAAACTTAACCCTGAATATCGCATGTTTGACGCCAACATGTTCTTGCAGCTTCGCGCCACACTTGAGGACATCGTGGCACCAACCGGCATGGAAATGCTTGATCTGTCGATTGGTGAACCGCAGATTTCGGGCGGGTCCCTGTTGACTGACAGCGTTGCCGCCCACAATCGCGATTGGCAATTCTATCCCAAAGTTCCGGGAACATCGGCCTTCACCGATGCTGTTTGCGGCTACATTGGGCGGCGGTGGCCTGCCGCAGCAGGCCTTGCCAAACTGCGTACACAGATTTTACCCGTACCTGGAACACGTGAACCGCTTGCCCTGCTGGGAGGTCTGGTTCGCAACACAAAACCAAATGCGGTAGCGCTTGTAACAAACCCATTCTACCACGCTTGGCGCGCAGGGGCGCTGGCGAGTGGCGCAGAGATTACATTCATCGACAGCCATCAGAGCAATGATTTTATTCCCGACCTTGCGGCACTAGCGCCTGACATTCTGGACCGGACAACATTGATGTATCTGTGCAGTCCGACAAATCCGCAGGGAAGTGTGATGGATATGAGTTATCTGCGTCACGCCCTGAGCTTGGCGCGGCAGCATGATTTCCTGCTGATCATGGATGAATGCTATACAGATATCTGGCGCGCGGACAGGGTGCCGACCGGTATGCTTGAGGCGGCGGCAAGTCTTGCCGAGGGTGATGAGGATCCGTTGCGAAATCTGGTTGTGGTGAACTCGCTTTCAAAACGGTCCAGTGCGGCAGGGCTGCGGGCCGGTTTTATCATCGGTGATGCCAGCGTGATAACCCAATATGGCAAGATTGTCGCAAACGGGGGCTCGCTCGTTCCCACACCGCTCCTCGCGGTTGCGGCGGATCTTTATGCAGATGACAGCCATGTTGAGGCCATCCGCGCACATTATGATGAGTCCTTTGCGATTGCCAAGCGCCACCTTGGTATTGATCCACCGCCAGGTGGGTTTTTCCTGTGGCTCGAGGTTGGTGATGATGTCGCCTTTGTTCGCCAGTTGATGGCTGAGCAGGGGGTCAGGGCATTGCCCGGCCAGTTCATGGGGGCGCCCGGAGCTGGGTCCAGCCCGGCTGCTGGCTTTGTCAGGTTGGCGCTGGTCCACGATCACTCAAAAATTGAAGATGCCATGTCCCGGGTTGCGCGGCTCTGGCAAAATGATGAGCGGAAGATGGTCTGACGGCAGTATGGTTGATCCTGAAATTAAAAAACCGATCCTGTCGCCAATGCTGTCGCAATTTCTGCGCCGGCGGTTCATGGAGTTGCTCGGCGTTTTATTTATGCTGATTGGCACCTGCTTGCTCATTGCACTTTTTTCGGCCGACCATGGTGATCCGTCATTTGGCGTTGCGTCAACGAATGAAACTGTCAATTTGCTGGGGGCCACTGGCGCCAACATCGCCAGTGTTCTGGAACAAATGTTAGGCCATGCCGCCTATGGGATAGCTCTGTTTCCATTGTGTTGGGGTTACAGGCTGATCCGCAAACAGAAAATTGGCCAAAAACGTGTCCGGTTGATTATGGCGCCGATCGCATTGGCACTTCTTGCCACCGGCTTCTTTGGCATAGCCGGCGGCGACGCCGGGATCGAAGGCGGTGGCGAAACCAATGACGGAGGTGCATTTGGCAAAATTTTCTTTGATTTCGTTGCGCCACTCATTCCAGAAATTCCTCCCGCTGCAGGGCTTACAGCAACCCATTACATCGGCATCGGGTTTGGCCTGCTGGGGCTTATCATCTGGGCCTGGTCGGCAGCATTGTCGCGCGCCCAGCTTGTTCTTGTTGTCGCGCCAGTGGGATGGGTTTTTGCCGGAACAAAAAAGCTGGTGACATTGTTGCTCCCCCGTGCCGCCGGACCGAGTGAGGCAACCAACCAGCAACCAACGAAAAAGCCAAAGATCAAACGTGCGACCGCCAGCTCCAAGAAACAGCGTCAGGAACCGGTTCTTGTCGCTGGCGCAAAGCCGCTGGAAAGCGATGCAGGCAAGCCGCAAAAACGCCTAGCCAGCAAGCAGGAGAGTCTGGATTTTGAGTCGGGTGCCGCTTTCAAGCTGCCAGCAAAACGTCTTTTGAAGACCCCGGGAAAAGCTGCGGCAGGGCCCTCAAAGCAGGAGCTGGCCGCACGTGCAGCTGATTTGGAAAATGTACTCTCTGATTTTTCCGTCAATGGAAGCATTGGTGATTCGCGCTATGGCCCAGTCGTGACGCGTTATGATCTGAACCCGGCACCCGGCACAAAATCGCAACGCGTTATCGCGCTTGCCGATGACATCGCGCGCTCGATGAGTGCTGTTTCAGTTCGGGTGGCGGTCGTCCCCGGACAGAATGTGATTGGCATCGAACTGCCGAACGAGGACCGGCAAACAGTCCTGCTTCGCGAAATTCTTGATCACAGCATCTGGCGGGAGGATGAGAGTGATCTGCCAATGGCGCTTGGCAAAGATATTGCCGGCACCCCAGTGGTTGTCGATCTGGCACGGATGCCACATCTGCTTGTTGCTGGAACCACTGGGTCGGGCAAATCGGTTGGCATTAATGCGATGATCATTTCGCTGCTTTATAGACACACTCCCGAGACTTGCCGAATGATCATGATTGATCCGAAAATGTTGGAACTGTCAGTCTATGACGGCATCCCACATCTGTTGAGCCCGGTTGTTACCGACCCTTCCAAAGCGGTGACGGCGCTGAAATGGGCAGTTCGGGAAATGGAAAGCCGGTATCGCAACATGGCGAAGATGGGGGTGAGGAATATCACCGGCTACAATCAACGGCTGGCTGAGGCGCGGGCCGCTAATGAGGTTCTGACGCGGCGCGTACAGACAGGGTTTGATCAAGAGACAGGAAAGCCTGTGCATGAGGAAGAGGTGCTAAATCTGGCGCCGCTGCCCTTCATTGTGGTGGTGATCGATGAGGTGGCCGATTTGATGCTTGTTGCCGGCAAGGAAATCGAAGCTGCGGTGCAGCGCCTTGCGCAAATGGCGCGGGCTGCCGGCATCCATGTGATTATGGCAACTCAGCGGCCGTCAGTTGATGTGATTACCGGAACGATCAAAGCCAATTTTCCAACCCGGATCAGCTTTCAGGTCACCTCACGCATTGACAGCCGGACAATTCTCGGGGAACAGGGCGCCGAGCAGCTTCTCGGGCGTGGCGACATGCTGTTCATGGAGGGCGGTGGGCGACTACTGCGCGTTCATGGTCCTTTTGTTGAGGATGGTGAGGTTGAAGCTGTGGCCAATTTCTTGCGCCAGCAGGGGACGCCAGAATATGATGAACGTGTGGTGGCAGATGAACAGGTGGACCAGGCGGATGATCCGATTGCTGATGGTATTGGCGGAAATGGAAACAGCCTCTATGATCAAGCGGTACAGCTTGTTGTTCGGGAACAAAAGGCGTCAACCAGTTTTGTGCAGCGCCATTTGAAAATCGGCTATAATCGAGCGGCGACAATCATTGAAGAAATGGAAAGCAATGGCATCATCAGCGCGGCTAATCATGTAGGCAAACGCGAAGTTTTGATGAGTGAAGATGGTGTGGATGGGTTTTGATGATGAGTAAACCAAAGCACAGATCCGGATTTGGTTTACCGTTTGTTCTATCGGCGCTGTTTCTGCTGATTGCGGTGCCCGCACATGCCATCAATTATGTCGATGAGGCTGAAGTTTGGTTTGCCGAAATCACCACAATGAAAGCCGATTTCACCCAGATCGTGTCTGATGGCACGATGGCTGAGGGTGAGCTCCACCTGCGCCGCCCGCATCGCATGAAAATCATCTATGATCTCGATGAGCCTCTGGTGCTGCTGACCACACCTGTGTGGCTGCATGTCGACCGCCCGGAAGACAGAACGCTCACAAGCTATCCCATCAGTGAGACACCGCTCTCACTGATCCTGCAGGAAGAGGTCAAGCTGCGCTCGGAGGAATTCAGGACCAAGAGTTTTCTGCGGGACGGCATCATCAGCATTGTCATGGAAAAAAGAACTGGCAAGGCAGCAGGTGTGCTGACTTTGGAGTTTACTGAGAGACCGTTTGAACTGCGGCGTTGGACAATCGTCGATGCGGCCGATGTTACGACCACCGTTACCCTGCAGAACATGCGCTTTGGTCATAAATATGAGAATAAATTCTTCACCCCATCCAGTTATCAGCGCTAGCCGCCCCACCCCGGAACCGGGTACAATGATGCATCTGCAGCGAGATTTGAACCGACATGAGAATAGCAACCTGGAACATCAATTCTGTCCGCCTGCGCATCGATCTGGTGACAAAACTCCTGAATGAGTCGGATATCGATGTGCTGTGTCTTCAGGAAACGAAAACAGAAGATAAATTCTTTCCAAGCGCGGCGCTGGCGGACGCAGGGTGGAACCACCATGCCTTTCGTGGTGAAAAATCCTATAATGGTGTGGCGATAATCTCCCGCCTTCCCCTTGGTCAAATCCACCACAAGGACTGGGCCGAAAAGATCGATTGCCGGCATATATGTGCGCAAATTGAAAATGGCCCATCTATCCACAATTTCTATGTTCCCGCGGGTGGTGACGTGCCTGACCGCGAGGAAAACCCAAAATTCGGTCACAAGTTGGATTTTCTGTCTGAAATGACCCACCATTTCACGGATCAAAGGCCGCAGAACGCTATTCTGGTGGGAGATTTGAACATTGCTCCCCTCGCCGAGGATGTTTGGTCCTCCAAGCAACTGCTGAAAGTTGTCAGTCACACCCCGGTTGAGACAGAGGCGCTGAAGAGACTGATAAGTGACGGTGGGTGGGTTGATGTGGTTCGTGAGCATTTCGGCGCTGATGAGAAGCTCTATTCATGGTGGTCCTATCGGGCCCGCGATTGGGCGACAAGCAATAGGGGTCGCAGACTCGATCATATCTGGATGAGCCATGACCTTGCCCCCTCGGTAAAGATGGTGGATATCAGGACCGATTATCGCGGTGCAGAAAAACCATCTGACCATGTGCCGATGATTGTTGAGGTTTAGGGGCGTCCTGCGCGCCAGCGGCTAAACTCTTTTCACATTTGGCAATTTGGCGTATATGCACGTCATGACACAGTTTGTGAAAATGCACGGGCTTGGAAATGACTTCGTCATCCTTGATGCACGCAGCAATGCCGATTTGCGCGTTGGTCCGTCTGCCGCGCGTGCCATTGCTGACAGGCGACACGGCATTGGGTGTGATCAGATTCTAATCCTGCGCGATGCGGCAGAGGCCGATTTCTTCATGGAAGTTCTGAACAGTGACGGCAGCAAGGCCCAAGCCTGTGGAAACGGAACGCGCTGTGTTGCTGCGATGGTTATGCGCGATAGTAAATTAGAGACGCTGCAAATCGCTACGGATGGTGGCATGTTGCGGGCCTGGTATGATGAGGACGGTCTGGTGTCTGTCGATATGGGGCCGGTCAAGATGGGCTGGCAGGAGGTGCCGCTTGCCCGCGAAATGGACACATCCAATGTTGAATTGGCGGCAGCGCCGGCACTGGCAGTCTGTCATTCCATGGGCAACCCGCATGCAGTTGTCTTTGTAGATGATGTGGATGCAGTCGATCTAGAGCAGATTGGACCCGCGATTGAACATGATGATCTTTTTCCCGAACGTGTAAATCTGTCGATTGTCCATAGGCAGGAGGATGGTCTGTTCCGAATGCGGGTCTGGGAACGCGGCGCTGGCATCACGCTGGCATGTGGAAGCGGCGCGTGCGCTGTGGGTGTCGCAATTGCCAGACGTGGCCTTGGAGGCCGTGTAAATAGAATCGTGATGGATGGTGGCCTGATCACAATCGACTGGCAGGATGATGGCAGCGTGGGCGGACGGGTGATCATGACCGGACCGGTTGCCTATGCCTATCATGGTGAGATGGAGGGCGCGTTGGCGCAGGCGCTGGGCAACACAGATGGCTGAGCGCAATGCACCAAAGCTGGAGACATTTGGCTGCCGCCTGAACATCTGGGAGTCTGAGGTGATGCGCAGTCAGGCTGGGGATGCCGGGTTGAATAACGCGATAATCTTCAACACTTGTGCCGTTACCGCCGAGGCAGAGCGGCAGGCAAGGCAGGCCATCCGCCGCGCCCGCAGGGAAAATCCCGATGCGCGCATTATTGTTACCGGATGCGCCGCCCAGATTGCCCCCCAGAAATGGTCAGACATGCCAGAAGTTGACCATGTTCTCGGCAATCACGAGAAGCTTCAGCCTGATCAGTGGCAGACACTTGGCGCTGGAACTGGTGTTGGCGACATTGTGGTTGGCGATGTGATGAGCCTGCGCGAAACAGCATCTCACATGGTTGACAGCTTTCACGGTCATACCAGAGGGTTCCTGCAAATCCAGCAAGGATGCGACCATCGCTGCACCTTCTGCATTATTCCATATGGCCGTGGCAACAATCGGTCTTTGCCACGTGACCAGATCATTCAGTCCGCAAGAAAGCTGGTCGATGATGGGTGTGCCGAGATCGTCCTGACGGGTGTGGACATCACCTCATGGGGAGCGGATGTGCCCGGTCGTCCGCGCCTTGGCCAGCTTGTTCGGCATCTGCTTGCCGCCGTGCCAGATCTGCCCCGGCTTCGTTTGTCATCGATCGACCCGGCCGAGCCCGATCATGATCTGATGGAAATTCTGCAGCGCGAGGAGAGGTTGATGCCGCATCTGCATCTCTCCATCCAGCATGGTGATGATCTGATCCTCAAACGTATGAAGCGTCGGCATTTGGCGCGTGATGTGATCAGATTCTGTGACGAGGCCCGTCGGCGGCGCCCGGACATTGTGTTTGGTGCTGACATGATTGCCGGTTTTCCAACCGAGACAGTGGCGGCGCACACAGCGAGTCTCGATCTGATTAAGCGGGCGGGTATCACCTTTTTGCATGTATTCCCATTTTCGCCCCGCGAGGGAACGCCGGCTGCCCTGATGCCACAGCTTGATGGCAATCTCATTCGTGAGCGCGCTGCTGAGTTACGTCACTGCGGCAGGGCCAGGCAATCAATTTTCTTTGAAAATTTGGTTGGCAGTCATGATCAGATGCTTGTTGAGACAGGTAATATCGGCCATGGCAGGAACTATAGCAGGATGAAACTGAGTGGTGATTATGTGGCCGCAGGAAGTCTTGTGGATGTGACAATCACCGAAATGCAAAATGATCTATTGGTAGTCCAGAGGCGCTGATATGAGTTGGTTTCAGAAGCTTAAAAATGGCCTTGGCAAGACCAGTGCCAAGGTCACAGGTCAATTGTCATCCCTGCTTGGCAGGTCGAAGATTGACGCAGCCTCCCTCGAGGAGGTCGAGGATGCGCTGATCGCCGCTGATCTTGGCACGCAGTCAGCAATGCGTCTGGCTGCTTCAATGCGGAAATACAAATTTGATGGGCCGGTCACGAGCGAGTCGCTGGCTGCGGCTCTATCTGATGGTATCACTGAAATTCTGGAACCGGTTGCTGTCCCGATTGTCCTCCGTGATGATGCCAGACCGCATGTAATCCTGCTTGTCGGGGTCAATGGCTCGGGAAAGACAACCACTGCCGGCAAACTTGCTCAGCAATGGCGGAGCGAGGGCAAAAGCGTGATGCTGGCTGCTGGTGATACTTTTCGCGCCGCCGCCATAGAACAGTTGCAGATCTGGGGTGAACGTACGGGAACCGAGGTGATCGCTGGCAGTCAGGGTGGAGATGCCGCAGCGCTTGCTTACACGGCGATAGAAAAGGCCGCGGCAGCGGGAACGGATGTGTTGATCATCGACACAGCAGGTCGCCTTCAGAATCGAGCTGAGTTGATGGACGAGTTGGCAAAAATTGTGCGGGTGATCCGCAAGCTGGATGATACGGCGCCGCATGATTCCATTATCGTTCTTGACGGTACGGTTGGGCAGAATGCAATCAGTCAGGTCAAAGCCTTCCGGGAGGTCGCCGATGTCACCGGACTTATTGTCACCAAACTTGATGGCTCAGCCAAGGGGGGCATCGTGATTGCACTTGCCGAGGAATTTGGCATCCCCGTTCACGCCGTTGGCGTTGGCGAGGGTGCGGATGATTTGCAGGCATTTACCGCGCGCGATTTTGCCAATGCCCTTACCGGCACCAGCGACTAGTGCTCAGTTGCCCTGCGCACCGGGCAACATTTGATTGCTGCGTCCTGTAAGCCGGTAAACCACCAGACCGGCAATTTCATGAAGCGTTTGTCGCATCGAGCCAAAGCCTTGCTGAAGACTGTAAAGCGTCTCAAAATCCGTCCCTGTTGTGTAATCGACGGGATAGGGGATGATCCCAGTCCACCCCGCCGCCTCAAAGCTCCCGATTGAGCGCGGCATATGCGCCGCAGATGTTACCAGGATCCAGCGAGATCCGGGCTGCGGCAGAAGCAGCTGCCGGCTGTTAACGGCATTTTCGTATGTGTTGCGGCTTGTCTTCTCAAATTGAACGCGCCCTAAAGGCACACTCAGGTCAAACAGCAATCGTTGGATGACGTCCGCCTCGCTCCAGCCTTGGTGAAACAATTTACCGGAGAAACCGGAAAAAACCAGCGGAACATTTGGATATTGCCGATGCAGCTTCAGTCCCATTGTCAGCCGTTCGGCACTTCTATTCTGTTGTGGCTGATCGCGCTGTTGTGAGACAAAGCCAGATCCGGTGTGGCCGCCAAGAATGATGACACCATCAATTGGACGCTCATCCATGGTTGGAATTGGAAAGCGATTCTCCAGCAGCATCAGGCCGGCCTGCGAGAAAGGTAAAAATCCATAAAGAAGGGGTAAGCCAACCGCAAATACAACCAAGACTCTTTGCAGCCGCCGTCGCCGCCGCCATTTCGCGAGCAAGGCGATTATCAATAATAAAAAGGGGTGGACCAACGGTTCGAGAACCAGTGACAAGGTCTTTGAGAGTACAAAAAACATAACACAATTCTTGACAACTTATCCCGGATAGCGCAATACATCTTGCAATTCCGGCCACCGCCGACCGACACGACCCTCGCGGGTTCCATCCGTCCTTGAAGTTTTCGAGCACGGGTGCAATTTCGCTGTTTCGGTTTTCAAGGTTGATAGTCGGCATGAACCAGTATGCAGGACTTCGGCCTGTGGAATTGAAAGAGGACAAATCGGCGCGATGTTTGACAGCTTGAAAGACAAGCTTCAGGACGTTTTCAGCGGACTTGCCAAGCGCGGCGCTCTCAGCGAGGCTGACGTTGATGCAGCGCTGCGTGAGGTCCGTCTTGCGTTGCTTGATGCCGACGTTGCTCTGCCGGTGGTTAAATCGTTCATCGCCAAGGTTCGTGATGGTGCTGTTGGCTCTGACGTCCTGAAATCAGTCCGCCCGGACCAGCAGGTCATCAAGCTAGTCAATGATGCACTAACTGAGGTTCTTGGCGGGGACGCGGCACCGCTGAATATTTCGACAAATCCACCGTCAGTGATTTTGATGGCTGGTCTGCAGGGTTCTGGCAAGACCACAACTGCTGGTAAGCTGGCGCTCCGGCTGCGTTCTCGCGAGAGGAAGAAGGTGATGCTGGCATCACTTGATGTGACGCGCCCCGCGGCGCGTGAGCAGCTGCGGTTGCTGGGCGAGCAAGCAGAGGTTGGTGTTCTGCCGGAGGTTGAGCGCGAGACACCGGGACAGATTGCGAAGCGCGCATTGCAGGCTGCCAAATTGCAGGCTTATGATGTGCTCATTCTCGATACGGCCGGTCGAATCAGCATCGACGAAGCGTTAATGGCTGAATTGCGGGACATCAAAAAATTAACCGAACCGCATGAAATTCTGCTCGTTGCGGACGCGCTTACCGGTCAGGATGCGGTCAACACCGCTGAGGCATTCCACAATGCGATCGGTGTAACCGGCATCGTTCTGACCCGTCTCGATGGTGATGCACGCGGCGGTGCTGCGCTGTCCATGCGTCACATAACTGGATGTCCTATCAAGCTGGTTGGTGTTGGCGAGAAGCAGGATGCTCTTGAGGATTTCGACCCTGCCCGCATGGCTGGCCGCATTCTCGACATGGGCGATGTTGTCGCGCTTGTTGAAAAGGCCGCCGAAACCATTGAGGCGGATGAGGCCGAGCGTATCGCCAAACGGATGGCCAAGGGCCAGTTCGACATGAATGATTTTCTGGCACAGATTCGCCAGCTTCAGAAAATGGGCGGCCTTGGTGGCTTGATGGGTATGTTGCCGGGTATAGGCAAGATGCAAAAGCAGATTGCTGCCGCTGGCATTGATGATTCGATGATCAAGCGCCAGGAGGCCATTATCCTCTCAATGACGAAGAAGGAGCGGGTGTCGGTCGGTTTGTTGAACGCATCGCGTCGCAAACGCATTGCGGCTGGCTCGGGAACCTCAGTTCAGGAAGTGAACAAGGTCGTCAAACAATATCAGGATATGTCGCGTATGATGAAGAAGCTGGGTGGTAAATCCGGTGCTGCGGCGATGAAGGCGATGATGGGTGGCGGTATGCCCGGCATGGGTGGTGCCGGCGGTGGAATGCCTGACATGGAAGCGCTTTCAAAGGGAATGGGGAAGATGCCCAATATGCCGGGAATGCCCGGTGGTCTGATGGGCGGATTGCCTAAGGGATTACCCGGTCTTGGTGGAAAGCCATCGGGAAAGAAGAAATAAACAAATGCATTTGCCAATGAGAGGAATAAAAACATGGCTCTGAAAATCAGACTGGCACGAGGTGGTGCAAAGAAACGTCCATTTTACCGGATCGTGGTTGCCGAAGCGTCAGCCCCGCGCGATGGTCGTTATGTGGAACGTGTTGGCACATACAACCCGATGGTTCCAAAAGATCATGATCAGCGTTTGACTCTGAATGGTGAGCGGATCACCTATTGGATGGGGCAAGGCGCACAACCCACCGAGAGGGTGCAGAAAATGCTGGCGACTGCCGGTCTTGCCGCAGCCCCTGTGATTCGTGATCAGCCAAAGAAATCAGCCCCCGGCAAGAAGCGGGCAGAACGCGAGGCCGAGGCCGCTGAGGCTGCCGCTGCTGCGGCTGAAGAGGCTGCCGCCGCCGCTGAATCTGCTGCCGCTGTTGCTGAAGAGGCTCCGGCTGAGGAGGCGCCAGCTGAGGCTGCTGCTGCTGAAGAGGCTCCGGCAGAGGAGACTGCTGCTGAAGAAGCGCCAGCTGAGG
>ERZ802830.2048-NODE-2048-length-18610-cov-9.29027_pt1 | contig 18610 bp, 18 predicted proteins | sample MGYA00345654_ERZ802830 | MGnify/ENA primary metagenome ERZ802830 (study PRJEB30503, sample SAMEA104212375) | marine metagenome | biome: Westerlies Biome; feature: [SRF] surface water layer (ENVO:00010504) within the epipelagic zone...; material: water...
CAAGCAAAAGATATGACCATTACCAGGAGCGTCATAGGTGTTGCTGAGGCAGGACGTGGTGATACTGAGATTGAGATACAAAGTTATGTCGCCGAAGTCTCCTACCAGTTTAGCGATGGTGTTAAAACTTCTTACCGACCATATTTTGCTTCGCGTCGAGCCATCATCAAACAAGATGGTTATACCGAGACAGGAGTCGATAACCCACTTACCTTTAATACTCTAGAGGACAAATCGACTACATTGGTTATGGGTATGAAAGCCAAACACAAGCTCAACAACACAATCACATTAAATGGAGCCCTAGGTATTGAACATGATATAAGTAACAACGTAGATAAAATTCAAGCAACGTCCTCCACTATAACCGGGCTAACCCCAGTCGACTTAAATACCAGTATCAACAAAACTAGACCAGTAGTAACTTTAGGTGCTACTTATTATATCGCCCCAAATCAATCCTTAGCCGCTCAAACCCAGTACCAAGAATTATCCTACACCTCGAACAGTGCCAAGACTGCTTACTTTAACTACAATATTGGATTTTGATTAACTAGAATTTAGTACTTATTCTTTTATAAATCTCAAAGTCATCCGATCTGATTCGCCAATGGACATAATGTTTGCTTTGTCTTCATCAGCAACCCCTCTTAAGCTTGGTAACAGATTCCAAACTCCCTTTGGATGATCAGCAGTATCTTTAGGATTCGCATTGATTTCTGATTTAGCATCAAGTCGAAATCCTGCATCTTTAGCCATCTGAATAACATATGCCTCCGTCATATAACCACTTTGAATCTGTTTTTCTAGTGAAGTTCCTTCCTTTGCTCTGTGCTCGACTAACCCAAGAATACCGCCTGGCTTGAGTGCGCTTGCAAAACCAGCAAACATCGACTCAGCCGAACCAGCTTTTGCCCAGTTATGAACGTTTCTAAAAGTAAGAACCATATCGACAGGACCATCCGGTGCAAATTCAGGCTGTTTTGGATTAAAATGAACCCAACGAAGTTGGTCGTATATGTCGGGACTTATTTTCATTTTTTCTTTAAAAGCTTTCTCAACTTTTACAAAGTAAGGGTTTATTTTTTCATGCAACTCCAAGGAGGTATAGTAATACTGTCCTTTATTACGAATCAGGGGTGCTAAAATCTCTGCATACCAACCGTAACCTGGAGTAATTTCAATAACAGACTGCTCTGGGTTCAAACCAAAAAATAGTAATGTTTCTTTTGGGTTGCGGTATTTATCACGCTCTACATAGGCAGGCGTTCTATGTTCAGCCTTTAAGGCTTTATCTATAAACTCTCCGGCATCTGGCTTACTACAACCTAGCAATATTGATAAAAAGAATAAAATTAAGAAGTGTTTATGAAATTTATTATTAATCATGATTTACGTAAATTTTGATAGTGGTTTGAGGGTTTAAGTAAAATAACAAATATATAAATATATAAATATAATAATATACAAATAGTTGATTTACCAAATAACTCTAATTACTGTATAAAAGAAAAAAATGAATCAACAAATTATAGTGATAAAATTAAAATATCAAAAAACATAATTTCTAATTTAAATAAATTTTTTTTAGCTTAATTTACTTGCTGTTAAATGAAACTTAAGGAATGTTTTGCTATCAGATTTTTTATATAATCAATTGAAACAACAATGATAAAAAAACTTATAGCATTATCAGAAAAAGGCTTTGTTCCGGACATGTTTATTCGCATGGGAATAAGACATCTATTAGGAAAAAGAATTGAGGACTTAATTTCTGATGACCAACAACTTAATGTGACTAATAAAGATAAGTTTATTAAGGATATGGATACCTCACCCATTGCTCTAGTTCCAGATTTAGCAAACGAACAACATTACGAGATACCAGCTGAGTTTTATGATTTATGTCTAGGAAACAATAAAAAATATAGCTCCTGTTTTTGGGAAAAAAATACCAATAATCTGGATGAAGCTGAGGATGTATCCCTAAAACTTACTGCAGAGCATGCAAATCTTAAAGATGGTTTAGATATCTTAGAGCTTGGGTGTGGTTGGGGTTCATTATCCTTATGGATGGCTTCCCGTTTTCCTAAAGCTTCCATTACCTCAGTCTCAAATTCATCCTCGCAAAAGGCTTATATTGATAAAGAAGCCAAAAAAAGAGATATAAGTAATCTTAAAGTCATAACCTGTGACATGAATGATTTCTCTACCAAAAAGAAATATGATCGGGTTGTGTCCGTTGAGATGATAGAGCATATGCGTAATCACAGAATGTTATTTTCCAATATTAAAAGTTGGTTAAAACCTGGGGGTAATTTTATGATGCATATTTTTGTTCATAAATCACAGCCCTATTTATTTGAAGTTAAAGACGATGATGATTGGATGAGTAAATACTTTTTTTCAGGCGGGATGATGCCAAGTGATGATCTTCCGAGCTTCTTTCAAGATAATCTTACCTTAAAAAATAAGTGGCAATGGTCAGGCGAACATTATGAAAAAACTGCTAATGCCTGGCTGGAAAATATGGACAAGAACCATGCAAAAGCTCTGACGGTTTTAGAAAAAATATATGGTAAGGCTGATTCCGTTAAATGGTTTAATCGGTGGAGAATTTTCTTTATGGCATGTGCAGAACTCTGGGGATACAAGGGTGGGCAGGAATGGTTTGTTTCTCACTACCTGTTTGAAAATGATAAATAATATTATAAATTTTTGTTTATTCCAGGTGGGGTGGTTTGTTTGCATACTCGGCGCTGCTTGGAACTATACATATATTGCAATCGCAATAAGTATAGGTATTTTATTTCTTCATTTATACCTTACTGACAAGAATGCAAATGATATTAAATTATCCGCTATTGCTGCCACCTTTGGATTTATTTTTGATGGAATCATGCAGTTTAATAATATGATTATCTACAATAATCCTGGTGTACCCTATCCTTTTACTCCTATCTGGATTGTAATTTTATGGATTCTTTTTGCAATTACCCTGAATCACAGTCTTGCATGGCTTAAAGGACGGACATCACTGGCAATGCTTTTTGGCCTAATGGGTGGGCCTCTTGTCTATTTGGCTGGAGAAAAATTAATGGCCGTCACTATTGTTAGTCCGAATACGCTTATAGTTTTGGCTGTTGGTTGGGCTTTTATAACTCCTCTTCTAATATCTTTTGGCGAGAAAAAATGACTGAAATTTATATTCCAGTGCTAATTGGCTTAATATTGTTTGCTATCTTAGGTTGGCTCGTAAGTCTTGGGACTAAAAATGTAACCCACGTCGATAGCATGTGGAGTTTATTTTTTGTAATTGCTATGTTAATTACTGCATCTCAAGTGCCAGAATTAACTGATAGGCATATTGCTCTCATGGTAGCCTTGCTTTTATGGTCATCAAGATTATGTATTTTTCTTACCATTAGAAATTGGGGGCAACCCGAAGATGTCAGATATAGAAATATTAGAGCAAATAATCAACCAAACTTTCACCTAAAAAGTATTTATATTATTTTTCTTTTGCAAGCCTTTATGGCGGCAATCATTGCCCTTCCCCTAGTTGCCATCATGCTAGATGATCGACCCTATGACCTTCAAGATAAAATTGCTTTAGCTGCTATCTTATTTGGATTAGTTTTTCAAACCATTGCAGATCTTCAGCTAAGAAGTTTTTTAAGAAAAGATACAAAAATGGGAGTGCTTAATACGGGATTGTGGAAGTATACAAGGCATCCCAATTACTTTGGAGAATTCCTCATCTGGTGGGGATTCTTTATCGCTGCAGTTGGTAGCTCCTCGTGGATAATTATTCTGTCTCCTATTCTCATGACAATCCTACTCTTGAAGGTATCTGGGGTTGGATTAATGGAACAAACCATTTCATCTAGAAGGCCAGATTATCCTAATTACATAAAAAATACCTCGAGTTTTATCCCATGGCCACCAAAAAAATAATTAGTATCATCACCTGCTTGATATTTTCAATGGCTAACGCTTTAGCTGAAGAATGGAATTTTGATGCCATTATGAAAGATAAAGTCATAGGTAAGCATACTTTTAGCGTTAATAATGAAAAAATAATCAGTAAAGCTGACTTTCATATTGAATTTCTCTTTATGGACATATATTATCAACATAAGTCGGAAGAATTATGGTCTGGTAACTGTCTCAATTCTATTTCAAGTCAAACAAACGATGATGGTGATAAATTTGTTGTCAATGGTATTAGAGAATCAAATAATTTTTCAATAATTGCCAACAACGTAAAAACTGCTCTGCCAGGATGCATTATGACTTTTGCATATTGGAACCCAAAGATTCTTGAGCAGGATAAATTGATGAATTCTCAAAATGGAGAATATCTGGATGTTAAAACAACGCTATTAAAGCAAGAAAAAATAGCCATAAAGGGTAAAAATGTTTCAGCAAATTGCTATGAGATGATAGCCAGTAAAAATGGCGTAGAAAAGCTTAGAATTCAATTGTGGTATGACCAAAATATGCAATGGGTAGCGCTTAAATCACCCACACCAATTGGTGATATTTTCTATAAACTACTTTAATAATTACACATATATGAATGTTTTAAATAGATTTTTAATATTTTTTTTATTTTTATCAGGATGTGCTATGCAATCTAAATCACTTAAACTAGTTGATAATGTAGACATCAATAAATTCATGGGTGACTGGTATGTTATCGCACACATTCCTGCATTCATAGAAAAAAATGCATACAACGCTGTAGAATCCTATGCTTTAAATGATGATGGCTCCATTGCAACAACATTCACCTTCAATAAAGGGGATCCTTACGGCCCTGTAAAACAGTATTATCCGAAAGGTTTTGTTATAGAAGGAACAAATAATGCAGAATGGGGAATGCAATTCATTTGGCCTATTAAAGCGCAATACAAAATTGTATATCTTGATGATGCCTATCAAAATACGATAGTCGCTCGGGATGCACTTGATTATGTATGGTTAATGTCTCGACAAAAAACACTCTCACCTGAAGAAATAGCTATGTTCACTGAAAAAATAAAGGCTATGGGTTACAACATAGATAACTTAAGGATGGTGCCCCAGCAATGAAAAATATAAGTAAATTAATTACAAATTATTTTTTTGGCTGGCTTGATAATAAATTAGTTGAAAACAAATACCTCAATTTAAATCTTCATGGTAAGGAGATAGACTGGGGAAGAGTGATTCCGTACATCATTATTCACCTATCGATTTTTTCAGTCTTTTTTGTTGGAATTAGCTCTACGGCTTTTGTTGTATTTATTATGATGTATGCCATTCGAATGTTTGCAATAACTGGTTTTTACCATCGTTATTTTTCTCATAAGACCTTCAAAACAAGCCGCTTGATGCAATTTATATTTGCTGTGATTGGTGCGTCAGCTGTTCAAAGAGGCCCCATATGGTGGGCTGCACATCATCGAGAGCATCATATGCACTCCGATACCATACATGATAAACATTCACCCAAGGCCCATAGTTTCTTTTGGAGTCATACGGGATGGTTTCTTACCAAAGCAAACTTTTTAACGCATACTAAAATGGTAAAAGAACTCTCGCGTTATCCTGAGTTAAGATTAATCGATAGATTTGATATTGTTATTCCGATTCTAACGTGCATTATTCTTTATGGAGCTGGAGAATGGTTACTTACTTTTTACCCTGACCTCAATACGAGTGGCTTACAATTGGTTTCCTGGGGTTTTATTTTATCTACAGTAGTCCTGTATCACTCGACCTTTTTAGTGAACTCTGTAGCGCATTTATGGGGTACAAGAAGATACGATACAGATGACTCCAGCAGAAACAACTTTCTCATCGCTTTGTTGACCTTTGGAGAGGGATGGCATAATAACCACCACCATTTCCCTGGATCTGCTAAGCAAGGTTTTTATTGGTGGGAGGTTGATCTAACTTATTACCTGCTCAAGATGATGTCTTTGTTTGGTTTGATATGGGACATTCGAACTGTTTCCACAGATATACGTGAAACTAATCAAGTAAAAAAACCTATCTCTCGTTAAATCTTGTGAAAATAGCAATCATAGGGTCTGGCATATCTGGTAATACAATTGCTCACTTACTATATAAAGATCATGATATCCAAGTCTTTGAAAATGATAGTCGAATTGGCGGTCATTCTCACACACATAATATTTCAGTTGAAGAAAATAAAGAAATAACAGTAGATACCGGCTTTATTGTTTTCAATAAAAAGACATATCCCCTCTTTACATCATTGCTTGATGAGTTAGAAATTGATTATGAACAAAGCAATATGAGCTTTAGTGTATTTTCTGAACTTAGCCGACTCGAATATAACGGTACCAACCTAAATACCCTTTTTGCGCAAAGAAAAAATCTTTTTAAACCGCGTTTTATAAAAATGATTTTTGAAATACTTCGTTTTAATAAAGAATCTTTATCCCTTTTGAACGATGATTCTAATCAGACATTGGGAGAATTTCTTAAACAAAATAATTATTCAAAGTTTTTTTCAGATCACTATATTTTGCCAATGGGGTCTGCCATTTGGTCATCCAATATTGAAACAATGTTAAATTTCCCTGCAAAATTTTTTGTTACTTTTTTTCATAATCATGGCATGTTATCAGTCAATAATAGGCCACAGTGGTTGACTGTTTGTGGGGGTTCAGAACAATATGTCAATAAATTATGCCATCCTTTTAGAAGCAAAATTCAACTCAATTCAAAAATTAAATCTATTTCGAGATTAGAAAATAAAGTAAAAATATCACATCAAAACTCTGAGGAATTCTTTGATTATATTTTCTTTGCCTGTCATAGCGATCAAGCATTAGAATTGCTTAATGATGCGACGAGTAATGAAAAGAATATTTTAGGGGCATTACCTTATGTAAGTAATGATGTGGTGTTGCATACAGATAGTTCATTTATGCCAAAAAATAAGTTAGCTTGGGCGGCATGGAATTATAATATTGATAAAAATCCTGAGGACCCAATAACTTTGACTTACAACATGAATATCTTACAAAATATAAAAAGTAAGCAACCTATTTTGGTTACACTTAACCCTAATAAACCAATTAAAAAAGATAAAGTTTTTAAGAGGTTAAAATACAGTCACCCAAAATTTAGTCGAGATGGAATTATGGCTCAAAAAAAACATAGTATTATTTCTGGTTTTAAGAATACTAGCTATGCTGGCGCTTATTGGGGTAATGGATTTCATGAGGATGGTGTTAAAAGCGCCTATAGCGCTGTAAAACATTTCCACACATTTGTAAAATGAATGCTATTTACAAGGGCACTATTAGCCATACTAGGTTTCTACCCAAAAAGCATGTATTTGAATATAAAGTGCATATGCTTTTTATAGATCTTGATGAAATCAAAGATGCATTTGCAAAAAATTGGTTTTGGAGTGTTAATAAATTAAATCTTGCTACATTCAAAAGAACCGATTATTTTGGGGATAAAGAAGTTTCAATTAAGGATGCAATTAACCAATTATTAATAAAAACTTTACAATACAAGCATGTTGGAAAGATTTATCTGCTTACCAATATACGCTATTTTGGATATTGCTTTAACCCAGTCAGTTTTTATTATTGCGAGGATCCAAAGGGCAAGTTGGTCGCTATTGTGTCGCATATAACTAACACGCCTTGGAACGAAAAATATGCCTATGTTAATGATTGCAGAGATATGCCCTCCTCCTCAAAACACTTTGAATTTGATAAAGCCTTTCATGTCTCACCATTTATGCCGATGGATATGACATATAAATGGATTTTTTCAACACCCAAAGATTTTTTATTTGTTTCCATGGATAACATTAAGAATGATAATTTATATTTCAATGCATCCTTAAAGTTAACCAAAAAGGCTTGGACTCCCCAGGCACTTAACAAAATACTATTTCTCACTATGCCAATGTCAATAAAAGGGATCATGCTTATATACTGGAATGCATTTATTTTGGCTGTCAAAAGAATTAAATTTTATCCGCACCCATAAAAATGAAGAATTCTATAGATACATTTGCAAAGAAAACTTTATTCTCACAACTCAAAAAGATAAAGCATGGAAAGTTAAATATTGTTGAAGGGAGAAAAAAATATACCTTTGGTCACAGTAAAGATATTATTGCTAATATCCATGTAAAAAATCCTCTTTTTTATCGTCATGTATTGTTTGGTGGTTCAATAGGTTCTAGTGAATCTTACATCCAAGGCTATTGGGATTCCTCCGATCTAACCAAAGTAATTGAAATTATGGCTATTAATGAGCAAACCATGGATGAAATGGAAGGTTGGTTTAAATTACTGGTAAGACCCATCTTTAAAATAATGCACTATCTCAACAAAAATACTTTGGAAGGTAGCAAAAAAAATATTTCTCAGCACTATGATTTAAGTAATGATTTTTTCTCATTATTTCTTGACCCAACGATGATGTACTCATCTGGAATATATAAGAGTCGATCTATGAGCCTTGAGAGTGCCTCTTTAAATAAACTGGATATCATATGTCGTAAGTTACATCTTAAAAGAACAGATAAAATTATTGAAATTGGCTCTGGTTGGGGTGGTTTTGCTATCTATGCTGCAAATAAATATGGTTGTCATGTAACCACCACAACTATCTCTAAGCAACAGTTTCAGTACGTAAAATCAAAAATAAAAAAGCTTAAACTAGAAAAAAAAGTTACTGTGCTTTTTAAGGATTACCGAGATCTTTCTGGATCCTATGACAAGCTTGTTTCTATTGAAATGATTGAGGCTGTTGGGCATCAATATTATGATTCCTATTTTCAAGTAATTTCGAATCTTTTAAAGGATGATGGAGAGGCACTAATTCAAGCTATTACGATTAGAGATCAGAGATACAAGCAAGCAATTAAATCCATTGATTTTATTCAAAAATATATATTTCCAGGAAGCTGTATACCGTCCCTAACTGCTATTCAAAATAGCCTCACTGATTCAACCGATATGGTAATCAACCAAGTAGATGATATTGGACATCATTACGCAATCACGTTAAGACAATGGCGCAAAAATTTCAATGCCAATATAAATGAAATTTATAAACTAGGTTTTGATAAGTCATTTTCTAGAATGTGGATTTTTTATCTATGTTACTGTGAGGGAGGTTTTATGGAAAAAGCTATTAGTGATTTGCATATACATATTACTAAGCCACGTTATCGCAACATAATCAAATGATCGAAGAAAATTCAACGATAGTCATTGGAGCAGGTATTTCGGGCTCATGTACTGCATATCATTTAAATAAAGCTGGATGCGATGTTACAGTCATAGACGAAAAAAAAGAAGATGATATACAGATTTATTCGAATCCTGCTGTATGCGTGTATCCAAAAATAATGCTTAATGATCCCAACTTTAATAAATTTATGCTTTTATCTACGGAGTATGTATGGAGCTTAATAAAAGCAATAGGCTTGAAAGAAGAATATACTCGTAAGGCGGGTGCGATTCATCTATATGAGACGAAAGATGGTATTTCAAGGTATGAAAAGCTCATAAAAAATACATCTTACACATCTCATGATGTAGAACTTATTGATCAAGAGACAATAAAAAAACGCTTTGGCATTATTGATTATATTGGATTTCATTTTAAAAAAGGTGGATGGATCAACCCAAAGGCCTTTTGTAAAAAATTAATCGAAGATAAAAATATTAAGAAAATATTTTCTTCGAAAATTATTTCAGTAGAGAGAGTTAAAGGATATTGGACAATTTTGACTGAAGATAAAAAAATGTTTACAGCCAAAAATATAATATTTTGCTCAGCAAGTAATATAAAAAACTATAAATATTTTAGCGCACTTAAATTAGATGAGTACAGGGGTCAGGTTGATTGGTTATCCAATAAAAAAAATAGCTATAGAGAAGTCTTATCAAACGACGGGTATGTAATTCCTGATGTTAATAAGAAAATTATATTTGGCTCCTCATATGAAAAAAATAATTTTAATACTGAGCCCTCCCAAACTGATACAGTTAATAATATTAATAAGCTAAAAAAATTAATGCCAAGCTTAAAATACTCTCTTTTGAACGATAGAATAAATAACTGGGTAGGTCAGAGAGCGGCTAGCTTTGATAAAAAACCCTTTGTGGGTAGAGTTCTGAAGACAAGGAATAGTTTGATATCACCGATAAAATATTCTGCGGAGGATCTAGATTGGTATGAAGGTCTTTTTATAAACACTTGCTATGGATCTAGGGGTTTTAGTTTCGCCCCCTTGGCTTCTTTGAGTCTTGCAAAACTTATAACTGATAATCTGAATGATGATGATAAATTTATATTAAACTACCTTAACCCAGAAAGACAATTTTTTAAAAAACAAGGGATCAAAAAACAGGGGGTAAGGTTTAATTAGTGAAAGGTAATGACTTAATTGAATTAGCTAGAAAAAAAGAGAGAGAAAAAGAATATGATGAAGCTATAAATCTCTTTAAAGAGGCTTTTGAACAAGATCCTAAAAATTTTTTTCTGCAAATAGAGCTTGGTAATGTTTTTGCTCTTTGCAATAAATTTGAAGAGGCAGCTGGTTGTTTTAGGCGAGCAAATCGTCGCTTTCCAGATAATGAGGATATTAAGGTTGGTTTAGGGTTTTGCCTCAGTCAAATAGGTAACAAATATCACGCTCATAGAAATTTTAGTATGGCCCAGGCAGCGTTTGAAGAGGCTACCTTTTTTTGTCCTCAAGATGCATCTCATTTCTATAATCTGGGAAATGCATATTACGCTCAAAGTAATTTTCAAATGGCCTTAGAATCGTTTGAGCAATCATCATCTTTAGTATCTGATTCAGACACATACCACAACATAGGCAATACATTAAAAAAGATAAATGATTTCACTAATGCAAAAATTAATTATAAATTAGCATTAGATTTAAAAGAAACTCAAATTCATACAATTGTAGAATTAATTCAACTTAAGCAAAATACTTGTGATTGGGATGATATATCTGAGCTTATTAGAAAATTAAAAGTTCACGTCGCAAATCATAAAGTCAGCCAAATATCCCCCTTTGCTGCATTGTCCATGCCTGATCTTAATAATAAAGAACATCTTGCAATTGCTAATTCATGGATTAATTCTCACAATTTGGACTTGGAAAATAGTAAAAAAATATCGACAAAAGGTTCAGATGCAAAAATTACTATTGCGTATATGTCAGCAGACTTTAGGATGCACCCTCTTTATTACTTAATTATCGATATCCTTAAACTACACAACCTTGAAAAATTTGAAATAAAACTGTTATATTCTGGAAAAAATGATAACTCAGCAGAAATGAAGGAATTTAAATCATTAAAGGCTGATTTTATCGACATCAGTCAACTGTCAGATAAGATGTTATGCGATAAAATTATTGAAGAAAAAGTGGATATCTTAATTGATTTATCTGGTTTTACTATGTCAAGTAGATCTATGATTGCTGCCTATAAACCTGCCCCGATTAGCATTAATTGGCTTGGATTTCCTGGAACAATGGGATATTTTGATAAAGAACCCTTGTATGACTTTTTATTATCTGATGACTATATCATTCCAGAAAATCAAGAAACATTTTATGCCGAGCAAATTATTAAACTACCGAATTGTTACCAACCTAATATAGGTAATCGTCCTCAACCTAAAGCTATGGAAAAGTCTCATTATGGCATTGATGACACAACATTTATCTTCGCTTCATTTGGTCAATCAGTAAAAATATCAGAAGATATGTTTAAAGTATGGTTGAACTTGCTTAAGAATAAAAATAACTCTATTTTGTGGCTCTTGGAATCTAATGCTCATGCCCATGAAAACCTAAAGGCATATGCGAGAGAATATGGAATTGATTCAGACCGCATTATCTTTGCTGATAAGGTTGAGTTTCAAGAGCATATCTCTAGACACACAATAATTGACCTTTTCCTAGATACTTATCCCTATAATGCACATACTTCAGCAAGTGATGCATTATGGGCAGGCTGCCCTATTTTAACCATGTCAGGTGATACATTTGCAAGCAGAGTGGCGGGGAGTATTTTAAAAGAAATAGGTTGTGATGATTTAATTACTAATGATATTAAGGAATATTTTAATAAGGCTCTATATCTTGCAAACAATGAAAAAGATTTAATGGAATTAAAAAAAAGAATTGCCAGAGGCAGAACAAACTCCTCATTATTTAAGCCAAAAACATTTGTTAAAAACCTTGAAGACATCTACTCATCTTTATTGACGACTTGATATCAAAACTCCTGTAATAATAAATAAACCTCCAACCAAATCCTTCAACGTTAAAATCTCATTGGCCAAATAATAACCTGAAATAGCGACCACGATAATTTCAAATAAAAAGATAGGGCTTGCACGAACAGCATCAACCAGCCTAAGTCCATGCTGAATAATCATTGTTATCAATAGTAATGTGATCCCTACGAATATAAATAATCCCATTGATGACAGATTTATTTGATTAAATTTAAGATCCATGGATAACAAAAATATCGTTAGGCCAGCAATTATGACGACACCCACCCAAATAGCATATGATTTTTCTTTCACTGAGAGTTTATGAAAGGCTCTGGCCAACACATTAGTTAATGCAAAACCAATTCCTCCGATAATTGCAAACATATCCCCAAGCCCAATTTTAGTAACAAAAATATCTGGTTTCCACAGAATTATACAAGCCCCAATAATACTTACCGTTGCAGCAAACACATGGCGGGGTTTTATAGCCTCATCCAAGAATAAAAAAGTAAAAGGAAGGGTCCATACAGGTGATAAGAAAAAAAGTAGCATAACCCTTACTAATTCGCCCTCAATAACCGCCAATGCATAAGCTATATTGGTCACCCCTCCTACAAAAGCATAAATCCAAAAATTTTTTTTCTTAACAATTTCATAGCTGTTTAGCGGGTAAAAAAATAGACTTACTGCAATTGCAGATGAAAAAATAAAGAAACTAGAATGGATAGCAGAGAATCCAAGATCATCAAGAACACGGTAAGGATACCAAATTAAGCCCCAAACCACTGTGCCAACTAAAAGGAAGGAAATACCTTTATAGTTCTCGCCTATTAATCTAGAAATTTTTTAATCCTTTCTTTAATTTTCGATGTTAACTTTTTATCATAAGGATTAAAAAATTCAATATTCTTCATTTTACGCATCCAGGTCAATTGCCTTTTTGCTAGCTGTCTTGTTGAAAAAATAATTTTATCTTTCAATTCTTCATAGGATAATGCTCCCTTAAGATATAAATATGTCTGTTTATAGCCCACCGACCTCAATGAAGAGAAGCTCTCACTTAGATTAGGATACCGTTTTAAAATACCCTTCACCTCATCGACTAAACCATCCCTTAACATCTTTTCCACTCTTTCTTCAATAGCATCATGAAGAGTTGATCTATTCTCGGGGTATAGGCCCAACTTTAGTAAAGGATATTGAGGCAATTCATTGTCTTTATTCTTTTGGTAATAAGAAGATATTGGCTTACCCGATTCATAGAACACCTCAATTGCCCTTAAAATTCTTTGTTTATCTGTTGCATGAATACTTTTAGCAGCAATAGAATCAAATTTAACCAATTTTTCATACATAGAAGGTAGGCCAAGCTGTAATAATTCCTTTTCTACCTTTAATCGAATTTTGGGAGTTGTTGGTGGAATATCATCCAATGGAAACTCTAATGAATGAAAGTACATCATCGTGCCCCCAGTTAAAAAAGGTGTACGATTCATAACTTCTGCATTTTTATAAATACTATCTACATCCTTCCTAAAATGTGACACTGAATATGAGGTATCTGGCTCAACAATATCAATAAGATGATGCGGGTATTTTTTAAGATCCATTGTAGAAGGTTTAGCTGATCCAATATTAAAACCTTTATATATTTGTGCTGAATCCACATTAACCAGTTCTAACTGAAAGTTATCATAACAAAACTTGGTTAGCTCAGTTTTCCCTGACGCAGTTGGTCCTAGTAAAAAAATTTTTGGATTAGAACTCATTAAAGGTCATTATTCAAATAAAATGCTATAGATGGTTTTGTTTTTAAATAACCTTTAATTCCAAGATAAATACTCTTAGCCATTTTATTTTGATAGCCAGCAGACAATAATTTTTTTTCTTCGGCTGGATTACTAATAAAAGCAGTCTCAATGAGAATGGATGGAATGTCTGGGGCTTTTAAGACTGCAAAACCTGCCTGCTCGACATATTTCTTGTGAAGTTTATTAACTTTCTTAATTTCTTTTAAAACATGATTACCAAATTTTAAACTATCATTGATAGTAGCAGATTGCGATAAATCTAATAATGTTCGAGCTAAAGCTGGTTGCTTATTCTCAATGCTTACCCCACCTATTAAATCTGATTCATTCGCTTTATTTGCCATGAATTTTGCGAATGCACTAGATGCACCCTTTTCTGATAGAGCAAATACCGAGGAACCTCTTACAGTTTTTTTTCTAAAAGCATCAGCGTGGATAGATACAAATAAATCTGCCTTCGCAGCTCTTGCTTTGGATACTCTCTTTCCTAAGGAAACATAATAATCATTTGTTCTTATCAATACGGCTTTCATATCCTTATCTTTATCGATAATAGCTTTCAGTTTCTTAGATATTTTTAATGTTAAATGTTTTTCGTATGTACCCCTTGAACCGATAGCCCCTGGATCCTCACCCCCATGACCTGCATCAATTGCAATGATAATTGGTTCTTTTTTAGGGATGATTGGTTTAGCAATCTTCTTTTCAGTCACCTTATCTTTGGGTTTACTATCTTTCTCTTCCAATTGTTTTAATAAATTAGCAAGTGGGTCAAAATTACTTGGGTACACATCTATCACAAGCCTGTGGCCATATGAACCAAACGGTTTAAGGTTAAAAACCTTAACGCTAGCCATGGCTTTCAGATCAATCACAACCCTAGAAACATAGGGTTTGAATTGAGCAGTTCTAATTCCTTTAATGGAAGGATCGCGCTCTTGAACACTTTGTGATAATTTTTTTAATGCATCATTAATAATAACCTCTTTAAGATCTACAACAATGCGATCAGGATTTTCTAACATCATATGAGTTTTTTTAATTTCTTTACTCGACTCAATGGTTATCCTAGTATATTCAGGAGAAGGCCATACCCTTGTTTCTTTAACTTGCTGTGCTGCAAAAACTGAGAAGCTCAACAAACTAAAGAAATAAAAAATAAAATGGTTTAACTTAATAAATCTATGCATTGTCTCCCTCTAGATGAATTACCTTCAATTACAATTTTTCTTTTCGTATCATCAAGGTATGTAAAAAAAATTGTAAGGTCTGAAATTGGAATTACGTCAACAGCCTTCTCTGGCCACTCAATAACATTTACATCGTTACCATTAATGAATTCGTTAAAGCCAGCATCATCCCACTCTCTCTGCTCCTTAAAGCGATATAAATCAAAATGGTTGATTGTTAGCTCTAACTCATATTGCTCGAGTAATGTATATGAGGGGCTCTTCACCTTACCTGAAAAATTTAAGCCACGTAAAAACCCTCTCATATAAGTAGTTTTTCCTGAACCCAAATCTCCTTGAAGGAAAATTAAATCCCTGGGTTTGACTATTTTAGCAAGTTTTTCAGCCAGTAAAGCAGTTTCATTGGCATCATTTGTTAAAAAGGATAGTTCTTTTGTCATGGTTTTAGTTTATTATTTTTTTCTATGAATGATAAGTTAAACTTTGATGAAATAGCGAAAAATATTAAATCTTGGGCAAAAGATTTCGGTTTTAATGATGTTGGGATTTCTGATGTCAAACTTGCAAAAAATAAATTGTCTTACAAGAAATGGATTTCTTCAGGCTATCATGGTCATATGGGCTATCTCGATAGGCATCAAGAACAAAAATTTGATCCCTCTAAACTTCTTCCGAATACACAAAGTGTAATCTCAGTAAGACTTGATTATCTCCCTCTTGAGGCTAAAGCTTTGGAAGCATTAAAAAATAAAAATATTGCATACATATCACGATATGCATTAGGGCGGGATTACCATAAAGTAATTCGAGCAAAATTAAAAAAACTCGTTGCTCAGATTGAATCTAACCTAGATAAAGAATTTCATTTTAGACTGTTTACTGATAGCGCCCCTGTTCTCGAGGTTGATATAGCAGAAAAAGCTGGTTTAGGCTGGAGAGGAAAACATACACTGTTACTTAATAAGGATCATGGCTCATGGTTTTTTTTGGGTGAGATATATACGGATCTTCCTTTACCATCTGATACAAGTACATCAAAACACTGCGGTTCATGCACGGCCTGTATCGATATTTGTCCTACCTCAGCAATCATTGCTCCATATAAGCTAGATGCCAGGAAGTGCATTTCTTACTTGACCATTGAGCATAGAGAATCAATCCCCATCGAATATAGAAAAGCCATAGGTAACCGTATTTATGGCTGTGATGATTGTCAATTTGTTTGTCCATGGAATAAATATGCAAAAATAACATCCGAAAATGATTTTTTAGTAAGGCATGATTTGGATAAGCTATCATTAGTCGAATCATTTAAGTTATCGCGAAAGGATTTTGATAAATTATTTCAAGGAAGTGCTATCTATCGAATTGGATATGACCAATGGCTTAGAAATATTGCTGTGGGACTTGGCAATGCGCCAAAATCAGGAGAGATAATCAAAGTACTGAAAAGTAGGCTAGATTCTGCATCTTCGATGCTAAAAGAACATATTTTATGGGCCATTGAGCAACATAAGTAAAAAAATTTATTATTATTTGCTACAATTACGCATTAACTACAAAATCAATATTTTACGATCTCAATGACATCAATTACCCACTCTAAAAGTTGGATTCAACTTAAAAAGCATCATGATGAATTTTCAAATTCTCATATGCGTGATTTGTTCAATGACGATCCCGATAGATTTAATAAATTTAATTTACAGTTCGATGACTTATTGTATGATTTTTCCAAAAACATAGTTAGTCAAGACACCCTCAACCTTCTATATGATGTGGCACAAGAAGCTCATCTTAGTGATTGGGTTAACACTTTATTTAGCGGTGAAAAAATTAACTTTACAGAGAACCGAGCGGCTCTTCATATTGCATTGCGAAATAGATCAAATAAGCCTATTTTAGTTGATGGCAAAGATGTCATGCCTGAGGTGAATGCTGTCCTTGAGAAGATGCGTCTATTCTCTGAAGCCTTAAGGGCTGGGGAAACAAAAGGTTTCACAGGTAAAAAGTTTAAAACAATAGTTAATATTGGTATAGGTGGGTCTGATCTTGGTCCTGCCATGGTATGTAATGCCTTAAAATCTTATGGTCATCCAGATATTACCCCTATTTTTGTTTCAAATGTTGATGGTTCCGACATATCACAAGCATTAGAAAAATGTGACCCAGAAACCACATTATTTATTATTGCCTCCAAAACTTTTACTACCCAAGAAACAATGACAAACGCCTTCTCGGCTAGGGAATGGCTAATAAATGAGCTAGGTAATGAAGATGCAATAAGGCATCATTTTATTGCAATATCAACGAACGAGTCAGCCGTTAAAGCTTTTGGTATTTTAGCAGGCAATATGTTTACATTTTGGGATTGGGTTGGAGGAAGATATTCACTTTGGTCCTCAATTGGCCTCTCTATTGCGATTTACATAGGTATGGATAATTTTGAAGATTTATTACTTGGGGCACACGAAATTGATAATCATTTTAAAAATGAACCATTAGAAAAAAATATCCCCGTTACATTAGCAATGATTGGTATTTGGTACATAAACTTCTATAACTACAATACACTTTCTGTGCTCCCATATGATCAGGGACTCTCACTGCTTCCCTCTTACCTCCAGCAAGCGGATATGGAGAGTAACGGAAAATTTATTGGAAGAGATGGGAAGAAGGTTTGTCTTCATACTGGTCCAATTGTTTGGGGTGAGGCAGGTACTAACGGACAACATGCTTTTTACCAACTGATTCACCAGGGTACCGACATTATCCCCACAGATTTTATTATGCCTATCAAGTCACAATATAAAATTGGTCGCAATGGAGAAAACCATCATAAGATTCTTTTTTCAAATTTTGTGGCTCAGTCCAGAGCACTCATGCTTGGAAAAACTGAAGATAATGTCCGTGCAGAATTAAAAGATAATGAAGGGAACAATATTGAAGAAATAATCCCTCACAAATCGTTCGAGGGTAACCGTCCTTCCAATTCATTCCTGTTTAAGGAACTGAACCCAAAATCACTTGGTCGTTTGTTGGCGATATATGAACATAAAGTCTTTGTACAGGGCATTATTTGGGATATCAATTCTTTTGATCAATGGGGAGTTGAATACGGCAAACAAATTGCGTCGTTGGTTTTACCTGTTCTGGATCAAAACCAACAAGCTGACAACTTCGATTCATCAACAGATAATTTAATTAATTACTTTAAAAAAAATATATAAGCTATTAATTTAATTCAATATTATTATATATTTTTTTATATAAAAAGTTACTAAATGTTGTCCCTATCCCTGCCCC
>ERZ802830.2049-NODE-2049-length-18608-cov-8.46634_pt1 | contig 18608 bp, 16 predicted proteins | sample MGYA00345654_ERZ802830 | MGnify/ENA primary metagenome ERZ802830 (study PRJEB30503, sample SAMEA104212375) | marine metagenome | biome: Westerlies Biome; feature: [SRF] surface water layer (ENVO:00010504) within the epipelagic zone...; material: water...
AGTAATAATACTAAAGAAACTATTTTGAGTTTTATCTATCTTTGGGTTTATTTTTAGTTCAGTAGATCTAAATAACTTTTTGGTTGAAATTAAGATATTGGGAACAATAAGCAAATATTCTGAATTATGAGAGTAATTCTTAGGAAATATATGCCCACAACCTTCTGCAAAAGCGCTTTTACCGTGCAAAAATATTGGAACATCAGCTCCTAGATCAAAACAAATTTCATTAAAATCTAGAATTCTAGGACTTATGGAGTGAAATTCACACAAAAACTTAAGTGTCGTAGCACAATTTGAGCTTCCACCACCTAAACCACCACCTATTGGGATATTTTTCTTAAGAGAAACATTAAAGTTTTGGTCAAAATTGAATTTTTTATTGAACCAATTTATAGCATTAGATATGGAGTTATTTTGTTCGCTTAATTCAGTATTTGATTTCAATGAAAAAGTCTTACTTTTGCTAAATTCAATCTCATCAAATAGATCTATTAACTGAAAGTGTGTATTTAGTGCATGATAGCCATTCGCCAGCTTGCCAGTGATATTTAGATAACTATTTAACTTTGCGCAGGATTTATATTTAAACATTTTGCAGAATCACCTTTACTTTCTTATTGCCATTAGTATCAAATTCAAATTTACAGTTAGCACTCTTTACACACCTATTCCCAATTAAATATAAAAGTTCTTTAGGCTTGGGAAATATAGATTTCATCTGCTTAAGACTTTGATTACTCATTTCCCATGTATTCTCTGAGCTCTTTAAACTAGTAAATAAAGTCCCATTTATAGGTTCATAGAGATTAATCTTAATATTGTGCAAATCAGTAACTATTTTAACTGAAAATATTGCTGAATATTCATCGGAAACATAGGAAAACTTTCCTGCAAGATTGTATGTTGCATTAGATGTATTTAAACTTGCACAGCTAGATAATATATATATTAAAAAAATAGAATAAAGTATGTTTTTAGGAAAATAATTATGGAATTTCATTGTTGGGGAATAAGTCATAAATCTACCTCCTTAGAGGTTAGAGAAAAATTTGCTTTTAATAAAGAAAAGATTGATGAAATTATTGCTAATCTAAAAAGAATTACTCCATTTGATAATGGTGTATTTCTTTCAACGTGTAATAGAACTGAATTTTATTCATTCTGCAAAAGAACTGAGATTAAAAATTTTGATTCATTTCTTGAAAGGTTAACGGGAAGAGATATTAACTTACGAAAAAATGATCAGTACTTATTATCTAATAATGATGCCTTCAAACACTTATTAAGAGTGATGACAGGTATTGACTCAATGATAGTGGGGGAGCCTGATATTTTTGGACAGGTAAAAAAATCTTTTCAAAATTCAAAAATATTTAACTATTTAGATTCTGAATTAGAGGTAATCTTTTCAAGAGCTATAAACTTAACTAAGGAGATACGTTCAGATACCCAATTATCAAAGAATCCACTTTCAATAGCTTCATTAGTTGAAAATAAAATAATTGAAACTGAGCAGAAGCCTGTATTGATTATAGGCGCAGGCGATGTTGGTAAAGCCCTTATTAAAAGATTGAATGAGAAAGGCTATTCAATAAGTCTTTACAACAGATCAGATATTGTTGTCGAAGGAATAAAATCTAAATCATTAGAACTTATCAAACAAGACATTAAGGGTTTTGAAATAGTGGTTGTGGCAGCCGCCTCAGAAAATTCTTTTTTTAATAATAATGATATAGGGACCAATGATTGTTTAATTTTTGATTTAGCAATTCCAAGAAACCTGCCACAGGAATTAAAGAATTGTAATAACTTAAGTATTTTAACTTTAGATGAGCTAAGTGGAATGGTTAGTAAGAATTTGAAAGGAAGAAAAATTGCAGTAAAAGAAGCTGAAGAGTTAATTTCTGTAAACTGCGATCAAGAATTTGCAAAGCTAAGAAATAGAAAAAATATAAATAGTGTTCAGAAAAAATTTCATGAAGAGCAATCAGCCATCAAAGAAAAAGCAGTAGATAAAGCGCTTAAAAAGCTTTTAAAAACCAATAATGTTGAAGGGGTTGTAAAAGAGCTAGCTGATGAAATTGCATCAAAAAATGCGTTTCACGTTTCAAAAATTTTAGATGAGTCATTAGGCGGCAAAAATAGAGGAAGCTAATTGCCCATGAAGGAATCTATAAGAAAATCATTAACGAGCCTGCAAGAAAAAGCAAGTGAGCTAAGCCAACAATTGTCTGATCCATCCATTACTTCAGATATATCTAAATTAACTAGTTTGAATAAAGAGTTTTCAGAAATTAAAGATGTTGTTGAAAACTGGGCTAACTACCAAGAGATTGAGCTAACAATTTCAGATCTAGAAAAGTTACTAAAAGATGAAGAAATGAAAGATATGGCTCAAGAAGAAAAATCAGACTGTGAAAAAAGACTTGCAGCACTTGAATCGGAAATCATGGTTCAGTTATTGCCAAAAGACAAGGATGATTCGAGGAATTCTTTTCTTGAATTAAGAGCTGGAGCAGGAGGAGATGAGGCTGCAATATTTGTTGGAGATTTATATCGAATGTTTAGCAGATATGCTGAAAGAAATAATTGGAAAACTGAAAAAATTAAAGAAGTTGTATCAGGGCCAGGAGGCTTTAAAGAAGTAGTAATGAAAATTATAGGTAACGATTCATATGGAAAATTGAAATTTGAATCAGGCGTTCATCGTGTACAAAGAGTTCCATTAACTGAATCTCAGGGCAGGATACATACTTCAACGGCAACTGTAGCAATTATGCCTGAATTAGATGATATTGAAGAGAAAGATCTCGATATGTCTGAAATAAGAGTAGACACTTATAGGGCTTCAGGAGCAGGCGGTCAGCATGTAAATAAAACAGACTCAGCTGTTCGTCTAACCCATGAACCTACTGGGATAGTTGTTGAATGCCAAGAAGATAGAAGCCAACATAAAAATAAAGCAAAAGCATTGGCGTTATTATCTGCAAAAATTTACGATGTTGAAAAACAAAAAATAGAGCAGGAAAAAGCAACAGAGAGGAAATCTTTGGTAGGAACTGGTGATAGAAGTGAAAAAATAAGAACCTATAACTTCCCACAAGGCAGAATTACTGATCATAGACTAAAGTTAACCCTCTATAATATTGAAAATTTCCTTGATGGTGATATTAATGAAATGTTAGATTCATTGAAAGCACAGAGCAATGCAGAGAAGCTCCTTGAAATCCAAGATAGTTAAAGAAGAACTACTATCTATTAAAAAAGTTTGGCGTAATACGTATAAGAATTCATATGAAGAAGGTCTGCACTTTTTACTTCATGGTCTCAAAGATAAAAATTTCTTATTAGAATCAGTCTTAACTCAAATCAAGAACAAAGTTCCAATTCAGTATATTTTGAAACAGTGGTTTTTTTATGATGGTGAATATTTTTTAAATCGTCACGTTTTAATACCTAGGCCAGAAACTGAAGTTCTGGTTGATTATGTAATAAACAATTTTTCTCATGCCAAAAAAATTCTTGATTTAGGCACTGGTTCTGGTTGTATAGCAATAGAGATATCTAAGAAATTACCTGCATCTGTAATCATAGGAGTTGATGAGTCAGAGGACGCACTTAAGGTAGCCAAAAAAAATAATAAACAAACTAAAAATCCAGTTAATTTTAAAGCCTCTAATTGGTTCTCAAATATAGATGAAACTTTTGATTTGATAGTAAGCAACCCTCCATATGTATCAGAAAATGACAAATTGGATCAAAGCCTTAAACATGAACCAAGATCCGCCTTAATTTCCAAAGAGGACGGTCTATCTGATCTGAAAGAGATCATTACACAAGCATATGGTTATCTTCAAGATAGCGGGGTCTTAATGCTTGAGCATGGAATTGGACAAGAAGTGCCTCTTAAACAAAAAATGCTCAATAATTCCTATAAAAAGATAGAATTAATAAAGGACATTAATGGAATAAATAGATTTATTGTTGGTTTTAAATAATTGATAAGAAAAAAATAAAATGAAAAGAATAGGCATTGTTGAAGGCTACTACGGAAAGATACCCACCTTTGAACAAAGAAAAAAAATTATATCGAGCTTAAGTGAGCATAGCTTAAATTTTTACATGTATGCTCCAAAAGAGGACCCATTCTTACGTTCAAATATAGATATTGATCATACAGAAAACTGGCTAAGAGAGTTTGATGATTTCATAGCATATTCACAAAAAATGAGTGTCGAAGTTGGCATTGGTCTCGCACCTATTTATAAAAATAAAACAGAGGCGCTTAAAAGTAAAATTAAAAACTTTTCCGACCGAGGGGTAAAATTTTTCTCTATTTTATTCGATGATATTGAAGAAAATTTTTCTTTTTTTGACCAAATTGAAACCTATAGAGTTATCAAAGACGAATTTCCTAATTTATATTTTGATTTCTGCCCAACTGTTTATGCAGGAGAGCTTATAGATAAAAATTCAGCTCACCAAGAATACTTTAAAGAATTCAATGATTCTTTCCCGAAGCACGAAGTTTTTTTCTGGACAGGAAACAAAGTTATAAGTGAGAAGATGGGTAGTTCAAGTCAAGAATATCTACATGATTTTGCAAATACAAGCATTGCTATTTGGGATAATTATTTTACTGTTGATTCATGCCCAAAGAAATTAAACTTTTCTTTTTTTGATCACCTTGAGCATGAGTTTATCTCTTCAAAAAACTGTTATCTGGTAAACCTAACTGGAATGCCAAGAACTGATAATCTAATAGTCGATATGTTGGGATCATTTTATGCTCAAAAAGAAACTTCTTATGAAGAAATCTTGCTTAAACATGGGGTTGATGAAAGATTAATTGAGCAAATAAGCCTTTTTAATCCAAAAGTTAAAGTAAATTTAAAAAAAGAAGATAAAGATATAATTCATAAAATTATGTTTACATGGTTTCACCCTCTTAAAAATGAATGGTATCCTTATCTTCATAATTTAAAAAATTGGGAGTAATTAAATTATGAGTAATATGCAAGCATGGAAACAGAACATAGGCAGCTTAATTGACTATGCAGAAAGAATTTTTCCAGAAGTAGAAATCGTATCTAGAGCTTTGACTGGAGAGATAGTCAAATCAAATTATGGACAGGTTGCAAAAAGAGCAAAAAAATTAGGCTCATCATTAGAATCTTATGGCATACAGCACGGTCAAAATGTTGGATCATTAGCACTTAATACTTACAGAAATATGGAAATGTATTATGGCATTTCAGGCATGGGTGCTGTCATGCACACAATAAATTTTAGATTACATCCTGAGCAGATTGCATACATCATAAATCATGCTGAAAATAGGCTAATATTCTTAGAGACTGTTTTCGCACCACTATTGGAAGCACTTCAAGATAACTGTCCAACAGTTGAAAAATACATACTTCTTTGCTCTAAAGAAGAAATGCCTGAAACAAAATTAAAGAACGTAATTTCATATGAAGAATTTATAGAAGATGGAGATGAATCATATTCATGGCCAGAATTAGATGAGGATGCACCATGTGGTCTATGTTATACATCTGGTACAACTGGCAACCCTAAAGGAGTTCTTTATTCACACAAGTCTACTTTGCTCCATACCTGGGCTGGATCTTCTGCTAATGGCTTAGGACTTGATAAGGATGACTCAATATTAATGGTAGTTCCAATGTTTCATGTAATGGGTTGGGGCTTGCCATATATAGGTGCTATGAATGGAATTAAATTAGTCTTGCCTGGAATGGGCATGGATGGTCCAGCACTTGTGGAGTTAATTGAAAAAGAACATGTAACGTTAGCATTTGGTGTTCCAACAATTTGGCTAGGTTTGCTGAATTATTGTAAAGAAAACAATATTAAGCTTAATACAGTAAAACAGACACTCATTGGTGGTTCAGCTGTGCCATATTCCATGATTAAACAATTTGATGAAGAACATAACATTAATGTTGTTCAGGGTTGGGGCATGACAGAAACAAGTCCACTAGCAACAGCAAACATTAAGACTAAAGCTATGGAAAAAATGCCTAAAGATGAAATGTATAAGCTTCAAACCAAACAAGGTAAGCCTATTTATGGAGTTGAGTTAAAGATTATTGATGATGACGGAAAAACACTACCTGAAGATGGTAAAGCTTACGGTAAGTTAATGATAAGAGGGCCTTGGATTAATAAAAGATACTACAAACATGATTCTGATGCTGTTGATGCAGATGGTTGGTTTGATACAGGTGATATCTCCTCAATAGATCCTGACGGTTACATGACTATAGTTGATAGGGCAAAAGATGTTATCAAATCAGGTGGAGAGTGGATAAGTTCAGTAGACTTAGAAAATGCTGCTCAAGGGCATCCTGATGTGATGCAAGCATGTGTAATTGGTGTTGCTCATCCAAAGTGGGACGAAAGGCCAGTGTTATTAGTAGTTCCAGCAAACGAAAAGAAAGACAAAGATTCAATTTTTACTTTTCTAGAAGATAAGATAGCGAAGTGGTGGAAGCCAGATGATATTATTTTTATAGATGAGCTACCAATTGGAGCAACAGGTAAAGTCCTGAAGATTAAGCTAAGAGAACAGTTCAAAGACCATTTAATTAAATAGGAGAAAAATTATGGAAGCAATTAAACCAGAAGACTTACATAAAGAAATTGGTAAAGCACAAAGTACATCGTGGTTTGTGGTAAATCAAGAAATGATAAATACGTTTGCAGATGTTACCGATGATCCACAGTTTATTCATGTTGATCCAGAAAAAGCTGCGCCAATATTTGGTAGCACTATTGCACATGGTGCTCTAATGCTTTCCTTATCGGTTGGAAAGGGTTACGAGACTTCAATACCTGTGGAAGGTACAAAAATGGCTATGAACTATGGGTACGATAAAATTAGATTTATAAGCCCAGTACCTGTTGACTCAAAATGCAGGTATACCAGTTCACTGCTAGAAGTAACAGAGAAAGGTGGCGGCAGATGGCTAATGAAATTTGGAATAGAGCTAGAAATAGAGGGCCAAGAAAAACCAGGTTTCATTGCTGAAAATCTTGCAATGATATTTGTATAAGATTCTATTAAAAATACTGGCAGCAGTAGTTCTAATTATTTTCTTAGGACTACTGTCACTAGATCCTATTTTAAAATCTTTTGTTCCAGAGTATGAGAATAAAGATAATTGCTTATCAAAAGGAACACTTCAATTAATATGCAACTTACAGAATCCTGAAGATTTTGCTGAAATACCAGGTGAAGATGCATTAATTATTTCTCAATTTGCAGGACTTGCTGAATTAAATGAGGGCTCAATAAAGACTGGTGTATTATCAAGATTAGATCTTGAGACAAAAAAAATTCAAGACTATGAAATTACATTTATAGAAGAAAGTGGCTTAGGGATTGGTGAAGAGGATTGCAAGCCCTACAAGCAGCTATTCCCTCATGGCATAGACACCCATAAAAAAATCTCTTTAAAAAACTCAAATAATTTCAGTCCATTTCTTGAAGAAGCTCATTTGCTTGCTGTTATTAACCACGAACTCGTAGATAGAGTAGAGTTTTTTTTATTTTTTAATGACGATATTGTCTTTTCTGATAGTCCAAAAAGGACCTTGTTCTGGATTGGTTGTGTTGCGGCTCCTAAAGAAAATACTTATTTCAATGATGTAGTCATTAAAGACGATGTTGGCGGTTTCTTTGCTACTCATCAATACGATAAGGATTGGGATTTCTCGAAATTAGAACTTTACAATATCTTTAAATGGGATACGGGCTACGTTTATGAATGGAATAAAAATAGCGGATTTAATATTGTAGAAAATTCACAGGGTGCATGGCCAAATGGAATTGAAATTATTGAAGAAACACTATTTATAAGTTTTAGAATGAATGGAACCGTAGCTTCAATTGAGAATGGTAAAAGAAAAAATTTTAAATTCAGAAATTATCTTGAAGGTGGATCAGATAATATTATCGCAAAAGGAGATGAATTATGGATAGCTGTGCAGAATACAGATCTTGGTGGCCTTACATGTATGAGATCATCTCAAATACAATGCGCCACACCCTTTTCGGTTATTACAACTGATAAATCCTTAAATATGATGAGAGAATATACTTTTGGAGACACTGCTTTTGGAGGTCTATCAGTCGTTTATCCATTCAAAGATGAACTAATACTAGGCTCTTATAAATCAGACAGAATTGGTATTTTTAATATAAATGATTAGATTATTTTTTTTAATTTTTTTTATTTTAAGCCTAGGGGCAGAAACGAAAGTTTTTGTTCTTGGTTCGGGAACACCTAACCCAGATCCAGATAGAGGCGGATCTTCATATCTAATAATGGTTGATAAAACACCATACCTCATTGATTTTGGAGCAGGGGTAGTTCGTAATTTTGCTGGATTAACAAAAGAGTGGGGCGGTGATCTTGAAGTGGACACTACAAGTATTGAACATGCATTCCTCACACATATGCACTCAGACCATACTCTTGGTCTAAGTGATCTAATAATCACACCATGGATAATGGGTAAGACTAAAAGTCTTAAACTTCATGGTCCTAAAGAATTAGATTTGATGGCAAAAAATATAATCAATGCTTACGCTTTTGATATTAATTACAGAATAAATGGCACTCAACCTCAAAATAGCACTGGTTACAAATATGACTTTTTTGAAATTTACGATGGATATATTTACAAGAATGAAGAAATAAAATTGGAAGCTTTTAAAAATAGTCATGGTGAATTAGAAAAATCATTTGGTTTTGTTGTTACTACAGATGATCTAAAAATAGTTTTTTCTGGAGATACAGCTCCATCAATGAAACTTATAGAAAAATCTAAAGGTGCTGACATATTAGTGCATGAGGTTTTTTCAGAAACTGGATTTTTAAAAAAAACGCCTGATTGGCAGATATATCATGCTGCACATCATACAAGCCCAAAACAACTTGGCTCTATAGCTAATAAGATCAAACCCAAGAAGCTTGTTCTTTCTCATATTCTTTATTGGGGAGCTACTGAATCTGAAATTAAATTAGAAGTAGCAAAGTATTATGATGGTGATATTGAAGTTGCAACTGATCTTTTAAGAATTCACTAATTAGAAAGAAGTTTTTTAAGTATTTCATTTACAGCACCAGGGTTTGCTTTACCTTGGGTCTCTTTCATTACCTGGCCAACAAAAAAACCAAATAATTTATCTTTACCTGATTTATAAGCTTCAACTTGGCTAGAATTATTATCAATCACAGCTTGGGCTATTGTTTCTAACTCTCCTTCATCAGAAATCTGTTCAAGGCCCTTAGATTTTATTATCTCGATTGGATCTGAACCTTCCTCCCACATTTCTTCCAATACTTCTTTTGCAATTTTTCCAGATATTGTGCCATCGGTAATTTTTAGAATTAGATTAGAAAAGTTCTTTGAATTGATATTAGATTGGTTTAGAGAAACATCATGCTTGTTTAAAAGAGCATTTACTTCACCAATAATCCATTTTGCTGAAAGAATTGGATCTGTCACTTTACATACTTCTTCATAGAAATTTGCTGTTGATTTTTCTGCACACAAAACTTGTGCCTCATAATCTCCTAAATTATATTCGGATCTAAATCTTGCCTCTTTCTCTTCAGGCAATTCATCCATACCTTTCCTAACCTCTTCGATTAGTTCGTTGGATATGTTTGTTGGCACTAAATCTGGACATGGAAAGTATCTATAATCATTTGCAAATTCTTTTGTTCGCATAGACCTAGTTTCATCTTTTACTGCATCATATAAACGGGTTTCTTGTTCGACTGTTCCACCATTTTCTAATAATTTAATTTGTCTTTTAATTTCAAAATTAATTGCTTTCTCAACAAATTTAAATGAGTTTATATTCTTTATTTCAGCTCTGGTTCCATATGCTTCAGCATCAGGCTTCATGATAGAAATATTTGCATCACACCTCATTGATCCTTGAGACATATTGCCATCGGAGATATCAAGGTAAGTGATTATTTGATGAATCTTTTTTAGGTAATCTACTGCTTCTCGTGCAGATCTAATATCTGGCTCAGAAACTATTTCAAGCAAAGGAACTCCTGATCTATTCAGATCAATCACTGATTTATTATCGTATTTATCATGCATTGATTTACCAGCATCCTCTTCTAGATGTGCTTGATGAATTCGAATTTTCTTGTTGTTAACCTCAACAACCCCCTCCTTAACAATTGGGTAATGTAATTGTGTTATCTGATAGCCTTTCGGTAAATCAGGATAAAAATAATTTTTTCTATCAAAAATCATAGTTTTTGCGATTTTAGCTGAAGTAGCTAACCCAAACTTAATGCCTTGTTTCATAGCTCCTTCATTTAGAACTGGGAGAACACCTGGTAGCCCCATATCAATGAGATCAACTAGAGTATTTGCATCTTCTCCAAATTTGTTTTTTGCCGGTGAAAAAAGTTTGGTATTAGTCATAAGTTGGACGTGAACTTCAAGTCCAATAACTGGTTGCCAACCTTTAATTAAGGTGTCATTTTGTGCCAATCGGACACCTCCTGTATTTTGTGAGTAGTAGTAAGTAAAAGATCTTCACTAAAATAGTTTCCAACAAACTGCCCACCAATAGGGAGGTTATTTTTAAAGCCATTTGGGAATGAAATAGCTGGTAAGCCGGCTAAGTTAGCAGGAATAGTCAGCAAGTCTTCTTTATACATTCTATTTGGATCATTAGATTCTCTATTTTTTTCAAATGCCTGATCTAAGGTCGTCGGCATAAAAACAAGATCTACATTTTTAAAAACATCCTCAAATTTATTTTTAATCATTCTTCTTACCTTCTGAGCCTGCAAGTAATAAGCATCATAAAAACCAGCTGAGAGAACGTGAGTACCAATTAATATTCTTTTTTTAACTTCATCACCGAAAGCTTCAGATCTTGTTTCCATGTATAGTTTCGAGATATCTTTTTGATCACTTGCTCTGTAACCATATTTGACTCCATCAAATCTAGATAAATTTGATGAACACTCAGCAGGTGCAATTACATAATATGAACATATGCCAGAGGAAAGTTCGGAAAAATCTACCTCTTTAAGCTCATGACCCAATCCAGAAAGAACTGTTTTTGATGTTTCATAAGCCCCCATGACATCTGAATTAATACCAAAACTATTAATATCTTTTATCACGCCTATCTTTAATGATCCAAAATCTTTAGTTAATAGGTTCTCAAAATTTTTATCTGGTCTTTTGGTGGATGTTGAATCTTTACTATCGTATGATGACATTGCATCAAGTAAAGCAGCACATCCAAATGCATCTTTAGAAAATGGGCCTGCTTGATCCATGCTTGAGCAAAAGGCAATCATTCCCCATCTTGAGACCAAACCATATGTAGGTTTTAAACCTGTGATCCCACATAGAGCAGCTGGCTGTCTTATAGAGCCACCTGTATCAGTTCCTGTTGAAATAGATGTAATACCGGCTGCAACACAAGCTGCTGCACCTCCAGAACTTCCTCCTGGAACTAAATCAGAGTTCCAAGGATTAGAAACTGGGCCAAAATAACTTGTCTCATTTGATGAGCCCATAGCAAATTCATCCATATTAGTTTTGCCTAAAATCACAGAACCTGCTTCATTGCAGTTTTTTATAACTGTTGAATCATATGGTGGAACAAAATTTTCTAACATTTTAGACCCGCAAGTCGTAGGTAAGCCTTTAGTACAGAAAATATCTTTATGAGCTATTGGGACTCCTGCTAAAGGCGCATCTTTGAATTTATCAAAATTATTATCAATAAATTCAGCTTTTTTTATGGCTTCAGAATCGAAAATATTTATAAAAATATTTAAATCATCATTATTAATTTTATTTATTGAATCTTTAACTGCCTCTTTAGCAGAAACTTTTTTTGATCTGAAGTTATCTCTTTGCTCTTTAAAATTCATTCTATTATTTTAGGCACTAAAAAGTAATCTTTATCGGACTCTGGTGAGTTATCAAGAAACTCATTTTTAGAATTTCTGTTTTTATTAACATCTTCTCTAGATACATTATTAAGTTCTAAAGGATTATTTAGTGGTTCTAGGTTAGATAGATCCAAATCTTGCATTTCATCAATTAAATTGAATGTATTTTGTAATTTTTCTATGATTTTGGGGTGCTCTTTTTCATCAGCACTAATTCGTGCAAGAAATAAAAGATTTTTTAACTCGATTTTATCCATTAAAAGCCGTATTCTATAAGATTCTGAATATTATAGAGATATATTAGAAATGTTTAAGTTTTTACGCAGTATTTTTTCAAATGATATATCCATTGACTTGGGTACGGCCAACACATTAATTTACACAAAAGAAGATGGGATAGTATTAGATGAACCTTCTGTAGTAGCAATTCAAGAAAGAAGTGGTCAGAAAACAGTTGTAGCTGTGGGCCATGATGCAAAAAAAATGCTTGGCAGAACACCAGGGAAGATGGAAGCAATAAGACCATTAAGGGATGGAGTTATTGCAGACTTTAATGTCACTGAAAAAATGCTTCAACATTTTATAAAAAAAGTCTCAAATAATTCAATTCTTTCACCAAGCCCTAGAGTTTTAGTTTGTGTTCCATCGAAAGCAACTCAAGTTGAAAAGAGAGCAATAAGAGAATCTGCCCTGTCTGCTGGAGCAAGTGTAGTCAAGCTAATAGAAGAACCAATCGCTGCAGCTCTTGGCGCAGGGGTAGCAATTGATAAGCCTCGAGGAAGTATGGTCATTGATATTGGTGGAGGAACTTCAGAAGTAGCAATTTTATCTTTGAATGGCATCGTATATTCTGAATCTTTGAAAGTGGGCGGCGATAAGTTTGATGAAGCTATACAAACATATGTGCGAAGAAAATTTGGTGTGGTAATTGGAGAATCTACAGCAGAATTAATTAAATTACAGGTTGGCTGTGCAACCCTTAATTGTAAAAAGGATTTTGAACCTTATGAATTTAGAGGAAGAAATCTTGCTGAGGGCATTCCAGAATTAGTTGTATTCCAAAAAGAAGATGGTTTTAGAGCACTTGAAAATCAAACATCTGCAATTGTAAGATCAGTGAGAACTGCTCTTGAACTTTCACCACCAGAACTTGCAGCAGATATTTCTCAGGATGGTATCGTTCTTACTGGAGGTGGAGCACTGCTGCACTGCTTGGACACACTCATAGAGCAGTCTACTGGGATACCTACTAGAGTATCAGATGACCCTCTTACTTGTGTTGCACGAGGTGGTGGTATTGCACTGGGCCTAATGGATAAAGATTTCGACCTATTTGCTGAAGAGTAATGTCATCAAGTATTCTTCCTATTCAGAAGAAAATAAGATTAGTGCTTCTAGCTCTTATTTTCGCTAGTCTTCTTATATATTTATCTGATATCTTAAAACTTAATGAAAATTCCCACAGATTTTTGGTTAAATTTCTAAATGTACCTCAACAATTTGTTTCACAAGTTCTTCAAGAATACCAAGAGTTTGAAAATAAAAAAATTGCTTTATTAGAAGAAGAGATACTTATGTTGCAAAACGATATTTATGAAAATGAGCTTAAAATTAGATCTCTTGAAAACTCAAAATCTTATACAAATTTAATATTTTCTGAGACAAATGATACTGAACTTCATATTAGTTCTTTTGATCAGATGAACTTCACCTGCTGCAATAAACATAGAGTTTATCTTAATAATCCTAGATTAACTATGAATGGTGTCTTTGCTGTATCACATGGTAACTTTGCAGTTGGAAAAACAAAAAATATTTCTAAAAATGAGATCGAAGTAAGGCTTCTGAGTGATCCAGGAGAGTATATATCAATAAAAACTATTAATGGTTTTTACTGTATTGCAAAAGGCTCAGGACAAAGAAGATTAATCACATGTAATAATGAATCTAAAGCTGTTAGCTATACCGAAGGAGACACATTCTTTTCAACAGGTTTTGATGGAATATATCCTCAGGGTTTGATTGTTGGTAGATTGATAAATATTTCAAAAGCTGACTCAAATATTTTTCAGCAAAATCTAGAAATAGAACTATTTTTTGACCCATTTCAATCTATAGATAAGAAGGTGACACTGCATGAATGAATTTTTTAGGTTTTTAATTCTTTTTGGCTTAATCATTGTGAATCAAATATTTCTGGCTACAAGTATTTGGTCCATTACCCCAGACATTTTCTTAATTAATACATTAGTCATGACAACTTTTGTTAAAAAAGTGCCAAATGTATATTTCTTTATTTTTAAAGGTTTTTTAATAGACCTTTTTTTTAGCAATCTAACAATGCCTTATACCTTAGCTTTTGGAATTATTGGCTTATATCTAAACTTTTCAACATTAAAATGGATTCAAAGATCACTTCTAGAACAAATAATCTTAATTTGCTCCATATCATTTGTTCTCAATATCATGCTTTTTATGATAAATAGTTATGCTGATGGCATGAACATAAGAATAGTGCTAAATCCTCTGCTTAATGCGGCAATATGGGCCTTTATCTTCATCAATCAAAGACAAAAATGGTTAAAAAATATTTAATTTGGCCAATTAGGCTTTTTTTATATCTTCTTGCAATTTTAATTATAGGTTTTTACTCGTTTTGTTTATTTCTTACAACAGATTTTGGCTCCAAACAGACATCTAAATTATTATTTGGAGAAAATATAAGCTACGAGGAAATCTCAATTGAGCCCAGTCTTCTTGGAATGAAGGTTGAAATTGATGGTTTTTCCTTTTCAGGTGCAGCAAATTTTTCAGGTGATCGAATTAATCTAGAGATTAATTTCCTTAATTCGCTTATTGGAAAAATGATTTATATTCCAAATCTAGAGCTGTATAACAGTGAAGTGGAACTTAATGAGGATTCATCTGGTGAGCAAGCAGAACAACCTGACATCTATATCAGCGAGTTATCTATTAATGACTTTAAAGCTGGAAACACAGAATTCAATAAACTTGAATTAAAAGATTTTCTTTCAAAATCTGAGGAGATTGGTTTTGCATTCACTGACTTAAGTATAGATTTGCCTGGAAGTATAAACTCATTAGATCAGTTCAGTGGACGAGGATATTTTTCAGAAAATAAACTTTTTTTAAATATAAATTCTGATGAAGTTTTAATAGATTTCACATTCTATGATGCACCAAGTAGATATAAAAATCTTAAAGGTTTTATAGAGATTAATTTCAATGATAAGTTCTCCATACCTTTTGCAAAGCTTTCATCAACTGACGGTGTAAAGGTCATAAAATCATCATTCAAGTACGATGATTCCTTTTTATTAGAGATGTGGGTTAAAGGAAATCAAAGTGATGTTATTAATCTAATCCCATCTAATGCAGATGATTTAAAAGCCTTTTTAGAAGATTCAAATTTTAAATCGAGCTATCTGGACTTACTCCTCTCTTTCACAGAAGCAAGTGATAATTCAAATTTCAATATAGTAATGAAAGCAAAAGATGGTTTTTTAAGGACATCAGAACTAGATTTGGCAACCGAAAATTTGAATATCTATATTGATAATAGTTCTTTAAGAATTTTTGGGGATGAATTAAAGCTACCTAACCTAGAGCTTGGAAATTTTTATTTATCACGAAAATTAATCGGTAATGATGATAATAAATTAGTGCTAAATGATTATGATAACTTCACTATTAAGTTTAGTGATAATGGAATTTTAAAGAGTTTAGATGGAAAGATTCCTTCTTTAGATCCTGACTATAATGTGTCATTTAATAAAAACAGACTTCTTCTAAATATAGATGAAATATATTTTGACTTTAACATTCTTAATAATTATGAATCTATCAATGGCGGTTTCAGAATATTCCCTAGTGGATTTAATTCAAATTATTTTTCTCTTAACAGCACAGAAAGAAGTTCTTTTGAATTCAATTTCAATGATATGGAATTAAGAAATCTTAATGCAAATTTTGAGTTATTAAATAGCAATGAAAATCCAGCTCGTAATTCAAACCTAGAGTTTAGTAAATTTAATTTCTCATTAAAGAATAGTTATATTAACTTTAAAGATACCAATATTGGTTATGGCGGATTAGTTAAAATCTCAGGAAAAGATATTTCTTATACTGATTCAACATTTACCATTGATGCTTTAAGAGTTCTTTCTCTAATAGATATAAGGTCTAGATTAGTGAATATATTAAATGCAGATTTTGACAAGTTAGACCAAGATAATTTTTTTATTAATTCTCTTTCTGGAGAATTTTTTGCAGATAGTGCTGGTTATGCAAATATTAATAATTTAAATTTAAATTTCGATGTAGGTGATGCAGAAATAGTGGGCACTATTTCTTCAAAGCTAGAATCATTTGATACTTTCGATCTTGAAATGAGTTTTAATACTTCACTTTCCCAAAATATTCCATGGTATGTCGCTATATTGGGTGGCTTTCCAGCTGCAGCAGGCGCAGTTGTAGTAACAGAAGTTCTTGAAGATGGAATTAATCAAATTACAGAAACAAAGTATGGAATTTCAGGTAGCGCGGATAATTTAATTGTAGAAACTAGGCAATAAGAAAGCTGATTATTCCTAGAAAGCTTACAAAGCCTATGATATCTGTAAATGTGGTGATTACTACACCTCCTGCAATTGCAGGGTCATATCCAAACTTTCTTAAAAGGTGAGGAAATAAGAATCCAAAAATTGCAGCAGCAAGCAAATTAAAAATCATAGCAAGAGATATTGCTAAAGAGAGAGAAGGATTTGCAAACCAAAAAGTTGTTATGGCATATATCGCCAAGGAAAATACAACACAATTAGCTAAAGCAACAATAAATTCTCTTCTAAATAAATAGCGTAAATTTTTCCTATTTAATTGGCGCATAGCTTCAGCTCTTATATATATGCCTAGAGTTTGTGTGGCTGCAATTCCTCCCATGCTTGCAACAATTGGCATTAATATTGCAGCATACACAACTTGCTCGATTACATCTTCAAAAATACTTATAGAGAAGGCAGCAATTATTGCTGTAAGCAAATTTATTGATAACCATAACAGTCGATTTCGAATAGATTTCTTCGGTGAGGCAAAAATATCTTCTTCAATCTGTGCAAAGCCAATGAAGTCTTGTTCTGCCTCATCTGCTGCTACTTCGATAATATCATCAACAGTAATTCGTCCTAACAAGTGATTATTTTCATCTACAACAGGAGCTGAAAATAAATCTTTGGTTTTAAATTGATTATAAATATCAATTTGATCGCTCTCTATGCTTAAAGGACTAAATTCAGTATCCATAACCTCTCTAACAGTAAGATTTGGATCGGAAGTTAAAATTTTTGTGATTGGGAGTATTCCTAGATACTCATCTTTTTTTGAAACTACATAAATATCATCAGTATTCTGTGGCAATTCCTTAAGAAATCTTAGATACCTCATTACTAGTTCAATTGAATTTTCTGCACGCACAGTTATTACATCGGTATTCATGAGACCACCAGCTGATTCTTCTGGGTAATCAAGAATTTTTTCTACTCTTCCTCTGTCCCTTGAATTCATCAAGGACAAAACTTCATTTGTAATTTTTTCAGGAAGGGTCTGAAGGATATCAGCCAGATCATCTACTTCAAGATCACTAATAGCTGCAGATATTTCCTCAGGATTCATGCCTGCCAATAAATCTTCTCTTAAACTTTCGTCTAACTCTCCTAAGACTTCACCTTCTGTATCAAGCTGAATTAAATCCCATATAATCTTTCTTTCATGTGGAGGAGAAGATTCAATAACATAAGCTAACTCACTTGGAGTCATTTCACTTAGAATTCTTCCAAGCTTTGTTTTAAATTCTGGATTTGAGAAGGTTTCTTGAATAAGTTCAAATCGATTATCTAAATTTTCGTTAGCCATGGGGCTATTCTACAAGAAAAACGCTTAATTCAACTCGCCGAAATATAATTTTTTAGCAACTGGATCATTTTTTACTTGATTAGGAGTCCCTTTTAATAGGACTTCACCTTGATTTAGTAAAATTATTTCATCACAAACATTAATTACATCTCTAAAGTTATGATCGCTAATAAATATTCCTAAATTATTCTTGAATGTTTTTAACATTTTGATAATTTCTTCAACCGATATTGGGTCAACACCAGCAAATGGCTCATCAAGCAAAATAAATTTAGCATCAAGCAGTATAGATCTAAGTATTTCTGTTTTTCTCTTTTCGCCGCCTGAAAGAAACTTTGCTTTAATATCCGCCTTCTCTTCTAGATTCATTTTCTTTAATAACTGTTTTATCTGAGACGATTTTTCCTCTGAAATAGTTTTGTATTTTAATTCAATTACTGCTTGGAGATTTTCTTTAAGCGTTAAGTCATCAAACAAAGAATTTTCTTGTGGCACATAGTTAAGACCAGCATTTGACCTTTCTTCTAGGTTCATTGAATTAAGATTTTTTCCAAAAAAACTCAAAGCTCCTTGATCAATTTTTGTTAAACCAGCTAGTGCTTTGAAAAGGCTTGTCTTGCCAGCACCATTTGCACCTAATAGGCCTGTAATCTTATTGTTTGGTAACTCAAAGGTTATATCTTTAAATAATGATTT
>ERZ802830.2050-NODE-2050-length-18604-cov-10.1018_pt1 | contig 18604 bp, 17 predicted proteins | sample MGYA00345654_ERZ802830 | MGnify/ENA primary metagenome ERZ802830 (study PRJEB30503, sample SAMEA104212375) | marine metagenome | biome: Westerlies Biome; feature: [SRF] surface water layer (ENVO:00010504) within the epipelagic zone...; material: water...
ACGGTTTTGAAACCCTCGAAAAGCTCGGTTTTCATGACTGGGACTTTGACTATGTTTTGCTCGATTTCCTTGGCGATGTGGTTTGTGGCGGATTCGGCCTACCCATTGCAAGAGATATGTGTCAAAAGGTCATAGTGGTCGCCTCAAACGACCTGCAATCACTGTATGTCGCCAACAACGTTTGTTCCGCTGTGGAGTACTTCCGCAAGCTTGGCGGTAACGTGGGCGTTGCAGGCATGGTGACCAACAAGGATGACGGAGCTGGGCAGGCGCAGGCGTTCTGCAAGGCAGTAGGCATACCCGAACTCGCCTCAATCCCCGCCAATGATGACATCCGTCGCAAGAGTGCCTCCTACGAAATCATTGGGCGTCCCGACAGCGAATGGGGATCGCTCTTCAGCGATCTCGCTACCAACGTCGGCGCGGCCCCTCCGCATAAACCAGAGCCCCTCTCGCAGGATGGCTTATTAGAATTATTTGATGGCGACACGGTCGGCCGCGACGTCGTGTTGCAGCCAGCCAAACTTGAGGACATGTGCAACGTAGAGCACCTCAACAAGGCCTCGCTGGAAGTGATTTATGACAGCGTCTGATACTGTCATCGCTGTCGACACCGCTGAGGCGGCGGGCTGCCACGCGGGCGAGGATGTGATGCGCGATGCGGCCTCGAAGGCTGGCAAGAACGCCCAGCTCGAGCAGTATGACAAGGACTATCCCAAAGGACCCCATGATCAGCCTCAAAGCATGTGTCCCGCGTTTGGCTCGCTTCGTGTCGGACTGCGCATGCGCCGAACCGCCACCATCCTATCTGGCTCAGCGTGTTGCGTTTACGGATTGACCTTTACCTCACACTTTTATGGCGCAAAACGCACAGTAGGTTATGTACCGTTTGATTCGGAATCATTGGTCACAGGCAAACTATTTGAAGACATCCGCGAGGCAGTCCACGATATTGCCGACCCGGATGAATACGACGCCGTAGTCATTATCAATCTCTGCGTGCCAACCGCCTCTGGTGTCCCTCTAGATTTACTCCCACAAGAGATCAACGGCGTTCGCATCATTGGGATCGATGTACCTGGTTTCGGCGTGCCAACCCACGCTGAAGCCAAAGACGTCCTCGCTGGCGCCATGCTGGGCTATGCTCGGAATGAGGTCACAGCCGGGCCCGTAGCGCGCCCAGAAGGCCTCGAAAACGAAAATAGTGCGCCAACCGTGGCGATGGTGGGTGAAATCTTCCCCGTCGATGCCATCACTATTGGCCGCATGCTGCAGCCCTTGGGCCTTAAAGCTGGACCAGTCATTCCGACCCGCGAGTGGCGAGAACTGTATGCCGCGCTGGATTGCTCCGCCGTGGCTATGTTGCACCCGTTTTATGCGGCCACCGCACGCGAGTTTAAAGCCGCGGGACGCCCACTGCTGGGTTCCGCACCCGTGGGTGTTGAAGGGACGCGGGACTGGCTGACTCATTTGGGTGATATGTTGAATCTTCCCAAAAAGAAGATTGACCAGGCCGTGAACGCACAACTCTCCGCCATCCGGGGCGTGCTAGAGGCCAACCCTATCGACGCGCGCATCACCCTCTCTGGCTACGAAGGGTCAGAACTCATTGTCGCGCGACTGCTGATCGAAAGCGGCGCCAATGTGCGCTACGTGGGTACTGCCTGCGCTAAATCAGATTGGTCAGCACACGACTGCGAGTGGCTTGAGGCCCGGGGTGTGAGCGTCAAATTCCGCGCTTCGCTTGAAGATGATCTGTACGCCATGGACACCTTCCAACCGGATATCGCAATCGGCACAACACCGGTTGTACAGCATGCTAAAGAGCTGTCGATTCCAAGCCTGTACTTCACCAATCTGATCTCGGCGCGGCCGCTGATGGGAGTGGCGGGTGCAGGGTCATTAGCCGAGGTCATTAATACCGCGATAGCGGGCAAAGATCGTTTTCAAAATATGGAATCGTTTTTTGCGGGTGTCGGGAGCGGCACCAAAACTGGTATTTGGACCCCCCAGATCATTGCGCGCCATGGCATGGGAGAAGCTGGCTGATGTTAGTGCTCGATCACGACCGTGCTGGCGGCTATTGGGGCTCTGTGTATATGTTCACAGCGGTCAAAGGCCTGCAAGTCATCATTGATGGGCCGGTGGGTTGCGAGAATCTGCCCGTCACCTCGGTGCTGCACTATACCGATGGGCTGCCTCCACATGAATTGCCGATTGTCGTGACCGGACTGGCGGAAGAAGAACTTGGGCAACGAGGCACCGAGGGTGCACTCCGTCGGGCGCACCAAACGCTGGACCCCAAAAAACCCAGCGTGGTCGTGACCGGCTCGATTGCAGAAATGATTGGTGGCGGGGTTACTCCGACAGATACCAACATTCAGCGGTTCCTCCCGAGAACGATTGACGAGGACCAGTGGCAAAGCGCTGATCGCGCCTTGGTCTGGCTCTGGGATCAATTTGGCAAACCGAAAGCGAAAAAACGCAGAGCCAAGAAAACCGACACCACTGCCAAGCGCGTCAATATCATTGGGCCCGCCTATGGTTACTTCAACACGCCATCCGATCTAGCGGAAATTCAGCGATTGGTCGAGGGTATCGGGGCCGAGATCAACCTGGTCTTTCCATTGGGTTGCCCGCTTGACGAAATCGTGACTTTGGCCGATGCCGACGCCAACGTTTGCTTGTATCGGGAGTACGGACGCAAACTTTGCGAGGCGCTCGACACACCCTACTTTCAGGCACCTATTGGCCTTGATAGCACAACAAAGTTCCTACGCGCATTAGGGGAGGAGTTGGACCTCGACCCCGAACCCTTCATTGAGCAGGAAAAGCACACCACCCTGAAGCCGGTTTGGGATCTGTGGCGCTCCGTAACCCAAGATTTCTTTGGCACGGCAAGTTTTGGGGTCGTAGCGACAGAAACTTATACCCGGGGTCTGCAGCACTTTCTAGAGGATGAACTAGGACTCCCGTGCGCCTTCCACTTCTCGCGTAAAGCGGGGGTTAAACCCGACAACCAGGAGGTACGTGAGGCGATCCACAAGTCCGGCGCACTTCTGGTGTTCGGTGGCTATAACGAACGCATGTACGTCAACGAAGCGGGCAACAAGAGTGTTTACATCCCCGCATCGCTACCCGGCACGATTATCCGCAGGCATACGGGAACGCCCTTTATGGGCTATGCGGGAACCTGCTATTTGGTGCAGGAAGTGTGTAATGCCCTCTTTGACGCACTCTTCAACATATTGCCGCTGGGCACAGAGCTCGATAAAGCAGAACCCACACCAGCGCGGGCTGCAGAGACCCTGATATGGGCTGACGCAGCGCAATGCAGTCTAGACCGCATCGTTGCTGCACAACCCATTTTGGTGCGGATCTCTGCTGCCAAGCGCCTCCGCGACGCCACTGAGCAAGTCGCGCGCGCCGCAGGGGTCGGCACAGTAGAAATTGAGCATGTACAACACGCGAGCGAGAGCCTGCAGTTTGGAGATGCGGCATGAAATTCAACAATCAGGAAAATAACTAAAAAGGGGTGATCACTATGGAGACGAAAACTGTCAAGCGATCCGATGAACGAATGGATTCATTTGAACAGATCCACTTCAAGTTTCTTTTCTTAATCGTTTTTTTGTGGTTTCTCATGGCGTCACTAGGCAAATTCTTGATCGCGCCACAAAGCAGCACCAACCAAAATTTCTGGAAGGAGGCCGTCACGCAAACCAATAGCCTCGTTCCATACCTATTTATGCGGGTTTAGAACGACTCGGTAGGTTTAACAACCGAATCGAGAGCGGGTTTTAGAAAGAAACAGACGCCGAGCGTCAGCAAGGGAGATCTTAAACATGTCGATGCTGAGTTTTGAAAAAAAGTATCGCGTCAAAGGAGGCACGTTGATCGGAGGGGACTTACTCGATTTTTGGGTGGGACCTTTCTACGTAGGCTTCTTTGGTGTGACGACCGCAGTGTGTGCCATCTTGGGGACAGCGCTTATTTTATGGGGCGCCGCTCAAGGCGACACATGGAATGTCTGGAGAATCAGTATTGAGCCACCACCCCTAAGCTATGGCCTTAGCCTCGCTCCCATGAATGATGGCGGTCTTTGGCAAATGATTACCATTTTTGCATGCGGTGCGTTTGGTTCCTGGATGCTGCGGCAGGTCGAAATCTCCAGAAAACTTGGCATGGGGCTTCATGTGCCATTTGCTTTTGGATTCGCGATCTTCGCCTACGTCGCGTTGGTCGTTATCAGACCCCTCCTTCTCGGCGCATGGGGCCATGGATTTCCCTACGGGATCATGAGCCACCTCAACTGGGTGAGTATGATCGGCTACCAATTCGCGGCGTTCCACTACAACCCCGCGCATATGATCGCCGTGACCTTCTTCTTCACTACTTGCCTCGCCTTGGCAATGCACGGATCGCTGATCCTCATGGCGACGGATCCGAAACGCGGTGAGACCGTGAAAACGGGCGAACATGAGAACACGTTCTTCCGCGACAACATCGGTTATTCGATCGGTGCTTTAGGCATCCATAGGTTGGGAATGTTTACCGCAATCAACGCGGCTTTTTGGAGCGGGATTTGCATGATTATCAGTGGGCCTTTCTGGAGTGAGTCCTGGCCCTCTTGGTGGAACTGGTGGCTTGAACTGCCGATTTGGAGCTAATGGAGGGCGCTAAAATGAGAGAAAATCTAAATATTTTTACGAAAGTTCAGGTCGCCGCCCCCGACTACGCGGGAGTTCCGATTGGCGAAGCTGAAGAGCAACGAGTCGGTGGTATCTACCACAGCACGTTCATGGGTCGATTCGGCGATGCTCAGATTGGGCCGATCTACTTGGGAGCGACTGGTATCGCCTCCATCATCACGTTCTTTATCGCCTTTTTCATCATGGGTATGAATATGGCCGCATCGGTGGACTGGAGTCCTATCGAGTTCATGCGCCAATTCTTTTGGCTGACACTAGATCCCCCGCCAGCTGAGTACGGATTAAGCTTCCCCCCTCTCTGGGATGGCGGTTGGTTTTTAATAGCAGGTTTCTTCCTCACCACCTCGATCATGCTCTGGTGGTGGAGAACCTTCAAAATCTCTCAGAACCTGGGAATGAGCAACTACCTTGCATGGGCTTTTGGTTCAGCCATATTCCTGTATTTAGTTCTAGGATTTATTAGACCCATATTGATGGGCTCCTGGTCAGAGGCTGTGCCTTACGGCATTTTCTCCCATCTGGACTGGACGCAAAACTTCTCGCTGAGATACGGGAACTTGTTCTACAACCCCTTCCATATGCTTTCGATTGCATTCCTTTACGGATCTGCAGTGTTGTTCGCCATGCACGGCGCAACCATCGTCGCAACGTCTCGATACGGTGCCGATCGCGAGATTGACCAGATCACCGATAGAGGCACGGCTGCAGAGAGAGGCGCACTGTTCTGGAGATGGTGCATGGGTTTTAACGCCTCTGTGGAATCGATTCACCGATGGGCTTGGTGGTTCGCAGTGTTAACCGTCCTGACCGGTGGAGTAGGCATCTTGCTGACCGGAACTGCGGTTGATAACTGGTATCTATGGGCGCTTGAGCGCGGAATGGTTCCATAGAGTAAGGACAAGCTGAGTGAGCGCGACCATATGATTATCGGAACGAATATGTCATCGGCGCGCTCGGTAAAGAAAATGAGAAAGCTTAGAGGACAACATGAAAGAGAGCTCCAAGAAGGGCTCCGCAGAACCTCACTAGGGCAGGCAGGAATTTGCGGACGACGTTCGCAAATAGGTATGAGTTCGACAAAAGATACACCGGGCTCATTACGTAAAGACGTCGCAAGGGGTGCTTCATTGCCCTACGCGTCGATGATTACCTATTGCAATAGGAGGTACCTGTATGAGTAGTCTAAGTGAAAGCGAAGCTAGAGAATTCCATTCGGCTTATATCACGGGATTCATTGGCTTCACGATCATTGCCATTGCCGCACATGCTTTGCTCTATATGTGGAAGCCCTGGTTCTAAAAACCAGAGCACCTTACGGAGCGTGTGGATTTTATTCACGTAGAAACAATTGATGGAGACAAAGTATGCACAGATTATGGATGATGTTTGACCCACGTCAGGTCATGGTAGGAATCGCAGCATTCCTATTCACATTGGCTCTGATGATCCATTTCATTCTGTTGAGTACTGAGCGCTATGACTGGCTTGGTGATCCCAACGCTGGTGGAATGGCAGCGGCCAGCACACAGCAAGAAGCTGCTCCAATTTCTAGGAGCTGAGAAATGTCAGGGCCCCGCTTTCGGGGCCCCACACTTTTACGACCCGTGGCAACGCTGAACAAGCCGAGCCGGTGGTAAAGCTAGCAGTAAAGTTGCGATCACCCTGCCCCCAGAGCTGTCGATCGCCCAAAAACTTAACTGCTTTTGCGTCACCACATTCCCCCTGGAAGCGGGTCTTTTCCTTCAACAGACGATACAGATGCTCAACCCAACCTCATCCAACACAGTGGTTTCATTTGACGATGAGCTACTAATCGCTGTCGATCCCGAAGATAACGTCCGCGGCTATCCAAGTAAAGTAGAGGCACATATGGGCTCGGGAACGCTGCATCGCGCATTTTCGATCTTTCTTTTTAACGATAACAACGAAGTTTTGCTTCAGAAAAGAAGCAAAACCAAGCTTCTCTGGCCGGAATACTGGTCCAATTCGTGCTGTAGTCACCCCCGAAAAGGCGAAGAATTGCATCAAGCAGTGCAACGCCGCCTCACGGAAGAACTGGGTTGCACGGCCGAACTAGATTTCGTCTACCGGTTCACGTATCACGCCCGATATCTCGACATCGGTTCAGAGCACGAACTTTGCTCAGTGTACGTAGGGACCACTTCTGAGTTGATCAAGCCGAATGAGCGAGAGGTCGATGACCATCAGTGGATCGACTATTTAGCGCTAGACACCTGGACTCAAGCCGCTCCAGACTCCTTCACGCCGTGGTTCAAATCAGAATGGCAACTAATGAGGAGCGGGGCGCTACGTGATGAGCTGTCGGGGCTGGGTCTCAACAGCCCCTCCCCTTAAAAAGGCTTTATATACTTCGAAAGGTTGGTGAAGAATCCATCAACAGTTGCGGCAGCAATTCGCGACCATATTCTGTTACGCCGAACATATCCTGCTTATATTCGACCAAGCCAGACTGCACTAATACGGACAGCGGTTGGGCGGATAACGGCTTTTCACCGCCGTTCAAACTGACACGTTGATTGCACATCAGTTGACGCAAGAGGTGCCGAAACTCGATTTGCTCGTTATCGTTGACTAGACCCATCTTCTCAGTTAGCTGACCATGAGCTACCGATTGCTGCCATAGCTCAGACGTTCTAGGGTTTTGCAACACCAAACCCGGAAGTTCGCTAATCGCTGCCAAACCGGCACCCAGCATTGCAGTCGCTTCGTGGCAGTGATAGCCGTAGGCATTGAGTGACAGCTCACCATCGGCAAATGATCTCGCAAGTCGGTGTGTCGGCTGAACGAACAAATTGAGCCCAACAGACGTATAGCCGGCGCTGTCCATGCATTCGTTCAGTGTGTTGTACATCATTAGCTTTTCTGTCAGCGACGGCAGCTTTTTGTCTAATAGCGCTGCTTGATGAGGAAAGTGCCTCGCCCGCTTAACAAATTGATGGCACTCCACCCAATCGGGTGCCAGTGAGATCAATGACTCGAGGCTCGAAGCAAACGTTTCCACCGTCTGACAGGGCAATCCAAAAATCTGATCTACACCGATAGACTCAAAGCCGAATTTGCGGCCTACCTGAATGACATCCTCTAATAACTCAGCTGATTGATAACGACCGATCGCGTCTTGCACCGTCGGATCCATATCTCTGACTTGAAGCTTTAATTCTGTAACGCCCAAACCACGAAGAAACCCCAACTGTGACCGTGAAGTCCGCCGAGGGTCGAGTTCAAAGCTAATCTCACTATCTGAGGCTAAATCAAAACGATCCAGAATCACTGAGAAGATCTGTCCTATCGCGATATCAGAAATGTAGTTAGCAGAGGCGCCAAACACATGAATACTTTTAAGCGATTTTTTGGGCCCGAGATGCGCAGCCAATGAGATTATTTCTGCAATGAGCCCCGAAGAATATTCTTCTACGCGCTGACCAACGATCGATGCTCGATCGCAGGTCAGGTCCAGTGCGGGGCAAAAAGGTAAGGATACTGCCAAAGATAACGGTGCATCGGGTTGCGCCTTTAGCGCTTCGAAAGCGCTAATTTGAGTCTCCACCGAAACCGGCTTAGCCTGAGTTGCCAGAGACAGAGACCCCATTAGGCCGATTGCCTCGTCTAAACCGAAGGACGCAGTCGCCGCTTTTGTCTGTTTACCCAAGTGCATGTTAAACCCCCATTTTTCGCAGATTTGGCTGGATCTCACCGCAATAACCGGGGTTTTTGAGCCGTTATCAGCTTCTTCCCCCGATCCACGCCTCTCTTATTACTTTTACCTTTCTCTCTTCAACTGCTGTTGAGTGTATTTTGCTTGTTATGTCCGGTCAAGCAATAACCTCTATAGCCCTTTGCAGCCCGTCACTCCGGTCTCATCGCCCACCGCCAGAGCGCGTGCTCCCCTAAGGGATACATCAAAAAGAAGTGCTCTAGTACCGCCAACGTTGACACCCAGGCGAGTAAATACAGCGTCAGTTCAGCGGTTGGACTCGCGGCATTGAGTCCGGCAAAAAACAGAGCTGCAGCGAGTAAAGCCGCCATAAACGTAGTGGGCACGATCAGCGCGCTGTTTTTGCCAACGACAATAAAGCTGGCAACGTAATTCAGTGATTTAGGCAGCCAGTTCTCGTTGAAATGGCGCACTCCGAAAAATAAATTGAGTTTAGTGCTGCACCGCATGATCCATAGTACCGAGAGCACGAGCGGTGTGACGAGGTTGTTTCCCTCCAGTCCCACCTGCAGAAAAGCCAGCACAATAACCGTCAACGCCAACGCTTCATGGTAGATGATGGTAGCCAAAGCTAGCATGAATCTTTTAGCGGTCGGCGCACCACCCGGTGCCTGATGTTTATTAGGACCGGTGACGTATCCCATCAGATAGACCAGCTCAAGCCAGCCCCAGATTAGCAGCGCAATCAGGAACCCCATCAATACGCTGCTTATCGAGTGCGTTGCCGCCGTCTCGGGCAAAATCCAAAAGGACGTGCCGGTGATCACGGTGGCGACGCCAAGTACCCATTTACGGACTGAGGGCGACTGATGCACGCACATTAACGCGATGCCAGTGAGTAGCCACCACAAGGCCACTGCCGCGGTCAACGCCAACCAAATCAACGCGTAACAACCTCTGCAGTTGACCCCACATTTGATGACGCCGCGCCCGCCCGTAGCATGTCTCTAAACTGGTCGGCATTGATATGACCAAAGGCATCTAACTCTATCTGGCTACCCGTGCTGGGATCCTCCACAAGGACGCGGCCATCCGACAGCCCTCGTAATATGAATTGAGGGGGTGCCGACACCCGACGGACCCGCCTATCCCTGACTAAACTTCTGAAGATGGTTCTCACGAAAGATCCCTCTCCCGACTCAAACCGCGCCAGGGGCGCGTTCGATTGGGTCTCGAATACCCCTACTGCTCCATCGGGCAAGTCTAGAACCGTGATATCGACGCTACTGGATACTTCTCCACGAATCGGGTTCTGAACGGATGTCTGAGTATCTCCAGCAAGTGAAGCCCCTAACCACCAAAAACCCAACATGGCGAGCAAAACCCATACCAATGGGTGCAAGAGATCAGTCAGCCAAATCAGTGGTCTGCTCATGGTCGTTAGCAAGTCGCCTGTTGACGAGCCATGGTTGAATCGTCGACCCCGGGGTATTTACGATTGAAATCACCCAGCTCAATATTTCCCTGTTCACCCACTTCTTTGACCAGCAGATGTGCCACCGTGTGAGCGTCTCTTAATCCCCTCAGCACTGGCCGTAGCGGACGTATCCACCAAGACCTCACATTCGGCCACAGTAGAAGCCAATAGAGCTTCTCCGCTCGAGAAACTTGCAGGGTAATATCCCCCGTGCCGTCAGAGTATTCGCGCAAATCAGCTGCAGTAATCTGCTGCAAGGGCAGGTTAATGTGAATGGTAATGGCGGCGCCGGTCTTGATAATGAGCCGCTCATTGGTAAGGGAATAACGCGTCGTCCTGCTGTAGACCGTGGCCAGGCCAACGATAAGCAGCATAACAAACGCGCTGGCGAGCACTTGCCAAACCAGCATACCGGACCAGGTCGCAACCGGCTCACCATTTATGATCAAGTAACCGGTCCTAGCGGCGATTAATACAACCAGATAGAAAGCGATGTACTTGAGGTACATCGCTCGAGTAGCCAGCGCACGCCTCTCTGGATGACCCTGCCAAATCAATTGCTCTCCGTTCGGCAAGTTCTCTGAGAGACTCAGCGCACCGTCTGTAGTTGCCCCCTGCACTGACTCTCCTTTCGAGGTGGGACCTGAATTCATATTCTAGGTTCCTGGCGACTCGGTATAGCGTAAAGCGTGCCACCGCCGTAGAAGGCGACAATTTTGTCCTCTTCCTGAAGTGTGATCTGATCTGGATTCGCCAATGTGGGAACCTGCTGAAATTGATCACTGCGAATCGATCGGACATTCACCTCGCCACTTTTCGAAACTCGCGCCAGCGTCATCGGCAAAAGAACACGCTTGCCAGCAATATCAAGCTCTGCGTAACGGAACATCGGTTCAGCTCTATCTACCCAAAGATCCACCACCGTACCCGCCTGAGCTCCATCGCAACCGAAAACTGCCTTGCCAATGGGATTCGGGTCATTGGATACAACGCTATGCTCAGGATCGACTCGCAGCGGAACAATCCTTGGCCGTCCATCAACGGTCAAATCGGGCTGTTCAGCGCGATTCGCCCATGCTGCTGGTCCTAACCCATCTACCATGGGGTCACCAAGCGGCTTCAGCGGGGCACCATTCGCGTTGTAAAGAGGCTCTGCATTAATGGGGTATTCTGGCGCATCAGGCCCGGGCCTCACCCGGTCACCCTGACCATGGGCTTTGCGATACGTCTTGGGTTTGGGAATGCCTCCCACCCCTCTTGCGGTTTCCCCATTATTGAGCTGTAGTGGCCAGCCCTCTCGCTTACCTTCCCGGTGAAGATGGAGCACCAGGCCAATGAAAAACAGCCAGAATAGTGTGAATAAAATTGACGTGAGATCTACAAAAGATGTTGCGTCGCTCATTTAACAACCCTCCATATGTGAAAACTAGTTCGGGAAATCCATCAATTTAAGGCCGTCTCTGGATTCTGCAGACGCTGTGACGCGTCTAGCCAGCGGACCCAGTGACGCAAGCGCCAAAAATAGAAGTGCAATTTCAAAGACATAGACTGATAGATACCCTGCGGCGGGAGACCGCATCGCAATACCTAAAAGCCCCATTTCCCCCCAGTTACTTACCAAATCACGGATAGCACCGCCTGAAAAAACCGCAACACCGGTTGCGGTAGCCTGTACCGCTCCCCAGGCGCCAAGAGTCAGACCCGCCATCTCTTTACCGCCAAATACCATCGCGGCGGTGAGCATCCCCACCGCAAACAGTCCGTGCCCGAATCCGATGAGTACGGCACCCATCTGAAATAGCTGCGTCGAGTCAATGAGAGCGGAGAAACTGACCGCAAAAAAAGCAGCAACGCCCACTAACACACCCACCGAGGCAATGAGAATCGGGTCAGTGCCGCGACCCAAACTTCTCGAGGTCATCAGCAACGCCAACACCATACCTCCCGCAAACATTGCGGTGAGTAGCGTCGTGCCGCTCACTGAGAGCCCCAGAATTTGAGCCCCATAGGGCTCCAGTAGAATATCTTGCATCGCAAACGCTACGGTCCCGATGCCGAGGGCAAATAGCAGTCTGCCAGCCCGCGGTAATTCGATGAATTTCTGCCAAGCCTTAAAAAACGAGGGCCGCGATCGGTCGTGAGTAGTTAGGTCGGGCCGGCGAGCCTCCTGCCTCCACATCGCGAATACATTGAGGCCAAGGGTGACCACTGCAGCACCCTGGATCATCTGAATCAACCGGATGTAGTCAAAGTCTGCGAGTAAGAAAGCGAAGATCAGGGCACTGCCGATCATCCCAACGAGCAACATCAGATAAAGCAGTGCGACAACCCGAGGCCTAGTCTCTTCAGTGGCCAAATCGGTAGCGAGTGCGAGGCCTGCGGTCTGGCTGGTGTGCATCCCCAATCCAGTCAGTAAAAACGCGCCCATGGCAGCCAGCGGACCCAGAAACTCGGGACCCGAATGCGGCTCCGTCATGAGGATCAGCGCAAAGGGCATAAAGGCGAGCCCACCAAATTGCATCAGCGTCCCTGACCATAAGTAGGGCACTCTTCGCCAGCCGAGATACGAGCGGTGATGGTCGGATCGATATCCGATCAAAGCTCTTGCGGGAGCCATCAGCAAAGGAATAGCGAGCATTAGCGAAACAATAGACGCCGCCTGCCCCAGCTCCACCACCATGACACGATTCAGCGTCCCCGTCAGTAATACAATCGCCATCCCAACTGACAGTTGAAACGCAGAGAGGCGCCATAGTCGAGGCAGCGTCAGCTCTTTAGTGGCAGCATCCGCGAAGGGCAACCAGCGTTGGCTGAGATGCCCAAAGCGGCTCCTCGCGCTGTAAGCGGCTCGCGTCATCGTCGCGTGAGCTCCAGCGCATGGGATTTGTAGAAACCGACATCAACTCGATGCGAACGCCCCATCTCCCAATCCTGCATCATGCCCACGTCTTGCAAGTGATGACCTAAGCCCTTCGGCGATACCGGCTCAATAGCCGGTGCGCGGTCGGCTCGCGGAAAAAAGCGTCCCGCAGCGTGCATCAGCGCCAACAGTGGCGTTTTAGGGGCAAAAGTAAAGACCATTTTTCGATGAATCTGCTTTGCCATCGCCTCCAACGTCTGCACCCCATCGGCCACGTCGTAATGGATCAACGAATCCATCGCCACAGCGTAGTCAAACGTTCCTAGATCCATGTCGCGCATGTCCCCAACAAGAAACGTCACATCGAGGCCCTGACCGAGTTCTCCAAGACGCTGCTTGGCTAAATTGATCAGTGTCGGGGATAGGTCAACCGCTACCACCTCGGCACCCCTTCGGGCTGCCTCAATGGCCAGCATCCCCGTGCCGCACCCTGCATCGATCAGCCGGCTGCCACTGAGGTCCTCAGGTAGCCAGCTCATCAATGTCTCTCGCATTCCGTCTCGACCGCGACGAACCGTCCGCCTAATGCGGCTCACTGGCGCATCAGAGGTCAGTGCGGCCCAGGCGTCGGCGGCAGTGCGATCGAAATAGGTTTCGATCTCATCTCGACGGAGTTGATAACGCGCTGAGGCCATCAATCGAATCCTAAGAAGTCAAACAGGTCGCGATCTTTCATGGGCTCGCAGGGCAACGGCTCAGTGCCGTCCCACATCTGTTGCGCCAGCGACATATACTCATCGCAAACGGCTGTTACTCCTTCCTCGCCCGACAACTCGAACAAGGTCGATTTTTTCAATCGACTGCGGCGGATGACATCAAGATCTGGAAAGTGAGCTAATCTCTTCAGACCGACCACCTCATTGAAGCGGTCAATCTCGTCGGTCTTAGCACTGCGATTGGCAATGACACCACCCAAACGGACCGCATAATTTTTTGACTTTGCTTTGATGGCCGAAGCAATCCGGTTCATGGCAAAAATGGAATCAAAATCGTTTGCGGTAACGACCATTGCTCGCTCAGCGTGCTGCAGAGGTGATGCAAATCCGCCACACACGACATCGCCCAGCACATCGAATATGACCACGTCGGAGTCGTCTAACAAATGATGCTGCTTGAGCAGCTTTACGGTTTGGCCGACCACATAACCACCACAACCCGTGCCAGCTGGCGGTCCTCCCGCCTCAACGCACATGACCCCGTTATAGCCCTCAAACACGTAGTCCTCAGTGCGGAGTTCCTCGGCATGGAACTCCACCGATTCCAGCACATCGATGACAGTGGGCATGAGCGCCTTAGTCAGCGTAAAAGTCGAATCATGCTTGGGGTCGCAACCGATTTGGATGACTCGTTTGCCCAGCTTAGAAAACGCGACTGACAGGTTAGACGACGTCGTGCTTTTACCGATGCCTCCTTTCCCATAAATGGCGAATACCTTCGCGGTCGTCTGCATCAGCTCCTCTTCAAGATGAACCTGCACACTGCCTTCGCCATCCCCGACGTTTTTCCCCGGGTCAATCTGACTGACGGGAATATGTTGATTGGGTGAATTCATGCTGCCACCTCCCCTGTGACACCCTCGAGGAAATCCTCGAGGTCTTCTCCTGCTCGTCTCAAGGCATCGATACTGTCTTTATCGGCCCCCCAGTAGTCCCTTTCCTGCGCTTCTATCAGCCGGTTGGCCAGTCGTGCGGCAGAGACCGGATTGAGTTCTGCTAGACGGCGACGCATGTCATCGTCCAGGACAAATGTTTCAGATAGCTGTTGGTAAACCCAGGGTGCCACATCGCCAGTGGTTGCTGACCAGCCCATCGTATTGGTGATGTGCGCCTCGATCTGGCGCACTCCCTCATAACCGTGATCGAGCATCGACTCGTACCATTTTGGGTTGAGAAGCCGCGTTCGCGTCTCCAGAGCAACCTGTTCATTGAGCGTGCGCACCCGACCAGAGCCTCCGGACGTGTGATCAGCGATATAGACCGGCACCCGCTCGCCTCGGGCTCGCTGAACCGCTCGACTAATGCCGCCCAAGGTGCCGAAATAGTGATCCACCGTCGTCACGCCCAGCTCCACAGAATCGAGGTTTTGATAAGCGAGCTCGACGTCTTCCAATACTCGATTAAGGAGATCAGCCTGCTGCGTCACGCGACCATGACGGTCATACGCAAAGCCCTTGCGCTGCGTGTAGCAATCTGCGAGCTCTTCCTCATCCTCCCAGTGACCACTGTCGAGCATGAGATTCACATTAGAACCGTAAGCGCCCTCGGCGTTACTAAATACCCGCAGCGCAGCGTGCTCCAGATCACAGCCATGCTCGTTTTGATAGGCCAGCACATGCTTGCGCACAAAATTTTGTTCGACGTCTTCGTCCGCGGTCGCCGCCAACCAACTCGCCTCAGCGAGCAGCTGCGTTTGCATCGGTAACAGGTCTCTGAAAATACCGGACAGGGTCACGAGCACGTCGATACGCGGCCGACCCAGTTGCTCTAGCGGTATCAGTTTCGCCCCGACCACTCGACCGTAGCTATCTTGTCGAGGCTCTGCACCCATCAGAGCAAGCGCCTGAGCAATACTGACGCCCTCCGTCTTGAGGTTGTCGGTACCCCAAAGCACCAGGGCGACGGATTCCGGGAGTACACCGGTATCCGCCCGGTGGCGCGTCAGTAGCTGTTCTGCTTGTCTACAACCCTCTGAATGCGCATAACCGGCGGGCAACTGGAAGGGGTCAAAGCCATGTAGATTCCGGCCCGTAGGGAGAATCTCTGGAGCGCGCAACACATCGCCGCCTTTGACGGGTGGGATGAACCGTCCATCTAGTGCCCGCAGAAGGGCCCGGAGTTCGTGATCTTCACCAAGCGTGCTGCCTGCTTGTAGAAGTGTTTCGGCGAGTGACGTCGACGAACTGGCATCGGCTTCAGGCATGCTCGCTCTTAGCAAAGTCTCAAGCGCCGGGGTGTCCGACGTCTCTATTGCCTGCACAAAGGAATCGGGGTTCACCCCCCTTGCACCGCTGGACTCAGCCATCGCCATCAGCAACTCGTGACGATCCTCGGTCTTCATGGGCTCACCCACTACATGAAGTCCGAAGGGGATCAGTGCTTGCTCAATTTCATCGAGCTCATCGCGCAGCGCGTCAATTTTTGTCGCCCACAGATCGGCGGGCCATTCCAACCCTGCCTCGCAAAGTTCGCACTGCGCAGCGAGCGCCACCACGGAATCGACCATCGCCTGCTCCGCATCTCGCTCAATATCAACAGGCCGCTGTCGCCAGTGATCGATAGCGGAGCGTAAATCCACAAGATGCCGATAGAGATCCGAGTGCGTCACCGGTGGTGTCAGATAACTGACTAGGGTCGATGCTGCTCGGCGCTTGGCAATCAAACCTTCTGATGGGTTATTAGCTGCGTAGAGATAAACATTGGGTAGATCAGCAATTAATCGGTCGGGCCAACACTTTCCAGACAAACCGACTTGCTTACCAGGCATAAACTCCAGCGAGCCATGAGTACCAAAGTGCAGCACGGCATTGGCGCCAAAATCCTCTCGCAGGTAGCGATAAAAGGCGGAGAAAGCATGCGTTGGCGCCAGCCCACCTTCAAACAGCATCCGCATTGGATCACCCTCGTACCCCATAGGAGGCTGAATGCCGACCAGCACATTGCCAAACGATTCGCCCAATACGAACAGATGCTGACCATCTGTCCACTCCTTACCCGGAGCGGGTCCCCACTGCGCCTCAATTTCCGTTAGCCATGGCTCCGACCGGACATGATCATCGACCGGAATACGCTTGTGCACATTGGCCTCAGCGCCTAATTGCTTGGCATTGCCATTCAGGATGGCATCGCGGAGATCGGCGTGAGAGTCTGGCAGATCGACGCGATAGCCCTCTTCGCGCATTGCTGAAAGCGTATTAAAGAGCGACTCAAATACACTGAGGTGAGCCGCGGTGCCCGCCGCGCCGCTGTTCGGCGGAAAGTTAAATAGCACAATCGCTACTTTGCGTTCAGCTATTGGCGTGTAGCGCATCGACACGAGTCGCGCGACGCGATCAGCGAGACGCTCGACCCGTTCAGGCTCAGCCTGCATGTCAGACTTTCCACCGGCGGACAATTCCGAGCGTCCGCCAAACACCATGGCACCAGTGGCGCCGTCAAGTTCCGGTATTGCCACCATCATGGTGGCCTCGACGGGCATCAAACCCATTGAAGAGGACTGCCAGTCTTGCAGACTCTGGAACTCAAGGCCTTGCACGGCCAAATAAGGCACGTCGAGCGACTCCAAGAGCGCCTGCGCCGCGTCGGTGTCGTTGTAGGCGGGCCCCCCGACCAATGAGAAACCGGTCAGTGATACCACCGCATCGACAATCGGTTTAGCTCCCTCCATAAAGAAAGCCTTGACCGCGGGACGGGAATCCAAACCGGATGCAAAGGCGGGAATTACGCGCAGGCCGCGGGCCTCTAGCGCCTCGATAACAGCGTCATAGTGCGCGCTATTACCTGACAAAGCATATGAGCGCATCAACAGCACACCGACGCTGCCGTTGGTGGCTTTACGAGCAGCCTTAGCCAATTGTTTTGGATCGTCAGAAATTCGATCGGGCAAACGCTGGTGATACAGGCCCGTGTCCGGATATTCAAGCGGCGGCTCATAAGTGAGCGTGTCCCGCATCGCGGCATGCGTGTCGCCAGCGTAGCGGTGAATAAGAAACGCCATCATCCGTGCCAAATTGGTCTCGGAGCCCGCCAACCAATACTGCAGCGTAAGAAAATAAGCCCGCACGTCTTGCGCTGTGCCCGGGATAAACCTCAACAGCCGCGGTAGGCGCCTCAGCATTGTCATTTGCTGAGCACCCGCAGATCGGCCTGTTTTATCCCCGCCGCCCCGCATACGCTTCAACAAGGCTAAGGCGCCTGTGGCCTCGGTATCCATCCGGAAGCGACCCATGCGAGTGAGTCGCATAATTTCAGGGGCCGACATACAGCAGATCATTGCCTCACAGTCATCGCATCGCGCCTCAAGCGCGCCACGGACCGCCTCGATATGCGCCTCTAGGAACAACATTGTGACAAGCACGATATCGCCTTTAGCGATAGCCGCGCAGGTCTCCTCAAGAGCGGCAGGGTCACGATCCCACTCGGTTGCAGCATGGGAGGAAACCTGCAGCGCGGGTGCTTGCTTCGATAGTGCGTGGGCCGCCCGTGACCAAGCGCCACTCACATGGTTATCAAGGGTGACTAACACCACCCGCAAAGGCTGGCCCTCAGCGACTGAAGTGTGCTTTCGCTTCATAAAGCGTCTCGACATCAATCACAGAGAGCCCCTGCTCTATCGCAAAGTGCTCGGTATTTCTTCGCGCCTTACCGCGCACAAAGAAAGGAATCTTTCTTAGCTCCTTCTCGGCAGAAACCGCCCAGGCTACCGCGCTCGGCTCAGCCTGCATAATCGGCGTTACATTATCCGGCTGATGTGCGCCACCCTCTCCCCCAAGGTGGGAGGGTACGGCACCATCATTGAATTCAAAGTCATCCCTGAACATGGTGAGCAAGTGCTCCTCAAGTCCCATGATGAGCGGATGCACCCAAGTGTCGAAAATGACATTGCTACCCTCAAATCCCATCTGAGGTGAATAGCGGGCAGGGTAATCCTGAACGTGGGCCGGCGTTGATATCACCGCACAAGGAATACCCAGTCGCTTGGCGATGTGGCGCTCCATCTGCGTTCCGAGCACCAGCTCCGGCTGCAGGTCAGTAACGGCGCGCTCGACGGCGAGATAATCATCAGTAATAAGTGCCTCGAGACCATATTCACTGGCCAATGCC
>ERZ802830.2059-NODE-2059-length-18556-cov-7.61721_pt1 | contig 18556 bp, 15 predicted proteins | sample MGYA00345654_ERZ802830 | MGnify/ENA primary metagenome ERZ802830 (study PRJEB30503, sample SAMEA104212375) | marine metagenome | biome: Westerlies Biome; feature: [SRF] surface water layer (ENVO:00010504) within the epipelagic zone...; material: water...
CGGTAGTTCAGCTGGTTAGAATGCCGGCCTGTCACGCCGGAGGTCGCGGGTTCGAATCCCGTCCGGTCCGCCAACTTCTCTTGCAACGCTCGGAGCAGTAACGAACGTTCTCCCAGTCTCGGCGCCATTTTTTTCGCCAAGTAAACGCCTTCCCACAGGTTTTACAATTTTTAGATAACTTTTTGAATGGCAATCGATTAACTCGAGCCTTACTTATTTTTCGTTCTGGCATAGTGGACACGAATATAGGCGTCTGCTTCCAATAAATACTTTCCTCACTGATGTTCCGCAGTTATAACATTCCTGCCCATCTCTCCCAAAGACAGCATGACGGTATTTTGATCGAGTAAGTCCTTTACTTTTCAGTTGTTTGACGAGATCTTCAGGATTAGTGACGCCACCTTTTTTGTAAGCTCTTTGGGAAATTTTCAATGAGCTCCGTCCTACATCGTTGATAGTCTTTCTGGTTAATTCTTTGGGCTTCTTTAAAGGATCTACTTGAGCATCGAAAAGTATTTCAGATCTTAGGTAATTACCAATTCCAGCCAAAAATTTCTGATCCAGGAAGAGAGAAGCTAGCCGACGATTTTTGAACCGTTTGTCAAGCAGAAGCTTTGCAATTGTCTTCCACGATAAATCAGCGTCTAGAACATCAGGACCGATTTTGGACAAGAATGGATGGTTATCAATTTCAGACTTTTTCAGAACATCTATTTCGCTTGCGCTAAAAAGTAAGGCACTGTGTGTCTTTGTTTTAAGAGCTAGTCTAAGAGATCGTTTTGTTTTAGGAAATTTTTCGGCATCGACTATATACCACCTTCCGTATAACTGGTTGTGGGAGTAGATTGAGTGGCCTGAATCCAAGTGAGTGAGAAGAGCTTTACCTCGGGTCTCTACATGCTCAACTTTTGCATCTTTCAGTACATTCTCATACTTCTTAAGTTTTTGAGAGAAAAAATAGACACCTTCTAATGATTTGCCTGCTAAAACTTTTGATAGACGATCTGCAATTCGCTTTATTTCAGGTCCTTCAGGCATTGGAGGTTAGCCTCTTCAAATGCTTTGCTCTCCGCCCAGCCACTCGTTGTCGCCATTTTCTGTATGAACCCCTACGCAAACTGCTCTTCATAAACTCAATGACCTCGTTTTCGCTGCAGTTATAGTTATAAGTGATCGCTTCAAAAGATATTTTATCGTCCCAGGCCATCTCAATGATTCTACTCTGTTGTGCAATAGAGAATCGGTTTCTTATAACGTTCATAGAGCTCATTCCCCTCTGGTCTAGGTTAAAGAATTCGTGCAAGTTTAACTGCTAAAGCTGAACCCAAACTTACTAATCGACACCAATTTCGCAACAGGAATCCTGGTTTCTCCCCAAGTAAAAAAGCGGCCTCCGATTCATGTTTTGCTTCGTCATCACAGCAAGACTGCAATACCTTGCAAAGATCTGCCCACGAGCTTTGAGTTTGGAGTCGATTGATTTGTGCTTGATAGTGCAACACGACGAAGGTTTCCACAGCTGATATTGTAGCGAATACGGCTCGACTGCTTATTATTGACGGGAGTGCACCGGTCAAAAAGCCTGCAAGTCTCCAAATCGGTAGTAAGCAAGAGCGGTTTTCTTTGTGCAAGAATCTTTCTATCAGAGCGAGATGTTGTTGCTCCGTCCTTAGATGGTGTTGAGCGAATTCCCTTACACTTTGTTCTTGAGTCGTAGCGAGGATTCCGCGATATATCCAAATTGCACCAGTTTCTCCCGCATGATCAGACCGAAGCTCAGCGGTAACCCAAGATGAGGTTATATTCCTTGTCTTAACCATAGAATGAATTTTGCTCATGGCCAATGGTACGATTTGCATTATGATTTGGACCTAAGGTGATTGATATTTCTCTAAGCGATATCGTTATACCGATCTCAATGACGTTCGCTTACTCCAGCTAAGCCATTTTTAAGACTGGAAAGTGCCCAGAAAAGGCCTGAAAAATGCCCTTATATCACCTATAATTAAAGGAATTACAAAGCTGCTTATGATGCTATTCAAATCCTTGCGGAAGCATTGGGCAATCTTTAGGAAGAAACTTATATGATCGTTGTAATTCATGAAAATAAGGAATGGATGACACCATTTGCTGCTGCTTTCAACGAGCAAAATCTTGATTATGATTTTTGGTACCTACCCGAAATGAGTTTGGACTTGACAGCAACTCCGCCACAAGCCGTCTACTGGAATAGGATGAGTGCATCCTCTCATACGCGAGGACATCGGTACGAGCCTGAATTAACTGCGGGTGTCTTAGCTTGGTTAAAGCGTCATGGGCGCGCTGTCGTTAATGGTCCAAAAGCTTTAGACCTTGAGATTAGTAAAATTCGACAATATCAAGAGCTGGAAACCTATGGCATTCGCGTCCCAAAAACATTTTGCTCTCTTCGTAAAAATGATCTTCTCAATGCGTCGAACATCATTGGGTTTCCTCTCATTACTAAGCATAACCGCGCAGGGAAGGGGCTAGGTGTTAGAAAGTTTGATGATTACAGTGCTTTGGAAAATTACTTGAATAGTGACTCGTTTGAAAATTCACCTGACGGGATCACGTTGCTCCAGCAATATATTCAGTCCCCATCACAGTCAATAACAAGGATGGAGTTTGTGAATAGTAAGTTTTTGTACTCAGTAGAAGTTGATACGAGCGAGGGATTCGAGCTATGCCCAGCAGAAGCATGTGAGTTGGAGTCAAACTGCCCAACTGAGGAAAGGAATAAATTCACTATTCTCCAGGAATTTTCTTTAGGTAATCTAACGCAATTTGAGAAATTCTTAATAAATAATGATATTGGCATAGCCGGTATTGAAATTATTTATGACTCAAACGGTGAGCACTGGGCCTATGATGTTAATACTAATACGAATTATAATCCTCAGGCAGAGGCTGCCGCTGCTATCAGTGCACCAAACCGAATTGCTCATTACTTAGCTTCCATTTAGATTTAATCTCATGTAATTCAAATCAGAAATTTTCTGTAGCGAGGTTAGCGGTATTTCCAACTTGAGTGATTTGAGGCATTAGTTTGAAGAGATCAAAATGCTATGATTAGCACTTGGACGCCTTTTATGGAACCCCCTTTAGAAGGGGTCGAGTTCTCGGGATTTTCTAAATATAACACTCAATTGAAAATCCTTCGGTTGGATAAAATGCACCCGGACTTTGGGGGCAATAAATTTTTTAAATTGAAGCGAAACATAGAAAAAATAAAGAAGCTGGGCAGTCCGCCAGTTTTAAGCTTTGGTGGCGCGTACTCGAACCACCTGCGAGCGTTAGCTGCTGCGGGAAAGATGTATTCTTTTAAGACTCTCGGGTTAGTGCGAGGTGAAATTGTGAGACCCTTAAACCCAGTCCTCAAGTTTTGTGAGGCCAACGGTATGGAGCTTCATGCACTTTCGAGAAGCGCGTACCGTCTAAAGTCTACGGAAAAGCACCTCGATCTGTTCCGAAATAAATTCGGTGAATTTTATCTGTTGCCCGAAGGAGGAAGTAATCGAGAAGCATTATTTGGGTGTGCCGAAATACCTCAATTTATACCTCAAACAGATGAAGGCTCGTTAAGACACATTATCCTTGCTTGCGGTACTGGGCTTACTCTATCCGGAATTGCGATAGGGAGTAGCTCATTAAAGAACACGAAGATTATTGGATTCTCTACCCTAAAAGCACCAGGATATCTTGCTCAACAAATTACCAAGTACTTACATTCCTTTGCGAACAGTTTTGCCAGAAAGAATTTGGCTCCATGGCGCGTAGAGGATAATTTCCATTGCGGAGGATACGCAAAGACAGACGCTGGGTTACTTGAGTTTATCAAAAAGTTTAACAAAGAAACCATGGTGCCCATTGAGCCGGTCTATACAGGAAAAATGCTGTATGGTTTTAGTCAGCTTCTGGGGTTGGGAGTGATTCCTCCTGGTGGCGAGGTTATTGCTATCCATACTGGTGGTATTCATAATAAAATGAGCAGTAGCCAAAGAGTATAATCATAAAAGTTCAGTTTCTATAAAATGACGAAATTTAACAAAATAGGCCTTGTTGGCCGCCCAGATCATAAAGGGGTCGTCACCTCGTTGAAGAGACTTACATCATATCTGGTCAATAAAGAAAAGAGTGTTTTTGTCGACGAGGCAACCGCAAGTTTATTAGATAACCCTTCTGCAAATGTTGTCACTAAATCAGAACTAAGCGTCAGTTGTGATTTGGTAATCGTGGTTGGAGGGGACGGCAGCATGTTAAATGTTTCAAAGTATGTTGCATCGGCCGATGTGCCAGTCATCGGCGTCAATCGTGGAAAGTTAGGGTTTTTAACCGATATTTTGCCCGACGAAATTGAATCAAAAATTGATGATGTTCTCTCAGGATCCTACAGCGTGGAGAAGAGATTTCTGCTCGATATTTTTCTTCTTCAAGATGGCGATAGCGAGCATTTAGGCTCTGCGCTGAACGATGTTGTTTTGCACCCGGGTAGTGCAGCTCAGATGATTGAGTTTGAGTTATTTATTGATGATACGTTTGTTTATAGTCAGGAGTCAGACGGGCTAATCATTGCTACTCCAACTGGTTCTACAGCTTATGCTCTCTCTGCTGGAGGACCGATCATGCATCCAAGTCTCGATGCAATGGTTCTTGCACCAATGTACCCTCATTCACTGTCAAGTAGACCTGTAGTCGTTGATGGTGAAAGCCAAATAAAAATAATGATTCCGTCTACTGGCTCTCGGAGCCCACAAATTAGTTGTGACGGAGATGTAAAGTATTCAGCTAGCAGTGGAGACCAATTTTTAATAATCAAGAAAAAGGTTTCTTTGCACCTAATACACCCGCCCAATCATAGTTTCTACGAAGCATGTCGTAGCAAGTTGGGCTGGGGAAGTCGGTTGGATAAAGGGCATGATTAAGGTTGCCAGCATGAGTCTGGGTGCAGATTTAGGTCTTTATTCTCGACATCTAAAATATTTGGGTATTGTTCATCGTGTGGTCGAGGAATCTGGTGGCCAGTCAGTTTATATTGAAAAATTGAATGACCTGCATGCTGCCAAGGAATCGCTGGAACTATATTTGAAGAATGAATTAAAAATACAAGTGCCTGATAATGCTGAGAGATCTTATAAAGATCAGCTTCAAGTAACAACATTTGTTCAAATATTTCTTCGTACTCCAATAACATTAAGTCTAATATTCGGGAGCGTGTTTGTTGCTTTTCTTACCTCGCTGGGTAACGAAATTTCCAATTATTCTTATTTGCTTTATCCATTATTGGAGTCTGGTAGCTTTTTTGGGATATTCGGACAAATTAATTCTTTGCCTATAGCAATTAAATCAATCACCCCAATGTTCCTCCACTTCGGTGAACTACACTTGGTCTTTAATATGGTTTGGTTATGGTATTTTGGTAAGCAATTGGAGGAAGTCCATTCAGCTTGGTTTTTTATATTAATAATTGTTGGGATTTCTTTTGTGAGCAATACCGTCCAGTATTTGGCAATCGAGTATAATAATTTTGGCGGGATGTCAGGAGTAATTTATGGGCTTGTCGGCTACTCCTGGATACTAACAATTGTTCAACCAAAAAGACTAGTGATAATTAATAATAACTTATTTATTTTCTTTGTTATCTCTCTGGTCCTCATGGAGCTATTCGCATCTTCTTGGATAGCCACCGCAGCGCATCTTAGCGGACTATTATCTGGCTTGGTTTTGGGGGTTTGTTTGACTATATTTAACCGAATGAAAATCAGGATATCTCATGGATGAGATTTTGAAAGCTAATCCGGGGTCGTTAAAGGAATTAATTTCCTTGATGACTCCTAATGTTTATGAGTCTGTTAAAACCGCAATTGAAATAGGAAAATGGCACGATGGCACTCGCTTAAACCAGCAGCAGGTTGAGCATTGTATGCAGATTTTGATTTTATATGAGGCCCGCTACCTGCCCGAGGAATCTCATACGGCTGCAAGCTTACCGGGATGTCTCTCTAATAAAGATTCATATTGAGATCTGAAACCCTCGGATGCTAAACAGGAGAGTTTAAATGAAGATGATTGGAAGCGGCACATTAAGCAAGATGTGCGTCCGTCTCGAAGACCCTGTGCAATATGCGATGTCGCTTAGTGGGGCTGAGCTGCCTTTGAATAAACTAATAGACTCAACGACTAAGATGGTATTTACTGGAGAAATATACTGCGTTGATTGTGGTAGAAAAACAAATAAAAGCTTCAATCAAGGCTACTGTTATCCCTGTTTTCAAAAATTGCAGCAGTTCTTTACTTGTCTGATTCACCCCGAAAAATGTCGGTGTGAAGCGGGTTCATGCATGCAGGACCATATTGTTTATTTGGCAAATTCTTCCGGGTTGAAGGTTGGTATAACTCGTGCGACTCAAGTTCCGACTCGTTGGATAGATCAAGGTGCCACTCAGGCCCTACCAATAATTCGAGTAAGAAATCGGTTTCAGTCAGGCGCGTTAGAAGTTTTGTTCAAGCAGTATGTTTCCGACAAAACAAATTGGCGGGATATGCTAAAGGGTGTAGCAACTCCTTTAGATCTCAATCTTAAAGCGACAGAAATCCTAAATAAATTTAGCTCGGAAGTAGATGAGATTAAGGAAAGGTATAATCCTTTTGGAGTAAGTATCCTTAACGGTATCGAGATGGTAGATATCTCATATCCTGTCACTCGTTATCCGGACAAAATTACGTCCTACAATTTTGACAAAGAGAAAATTATCGAAGATAAATTGCTGGGGATCAAGGGACAATACCTGATTTTTGAGGGTGGGGTTATCAATCTCCGTAAGTTTTCAGGTTATGAAGTAGAGTTGCATCACTAACGGATTTCGAGGCGGTATATGTATGAAAAATTCTCAAGCTAAAACTACATATCTTAAGCACTATAAACCTCCTGCATTTTTTATCGAGAGGACGGATCTTGTTTTCGACCTTCATGAGGAGAAGACGATTGTTACTTCCGAGCTGTTATTCAAAAAGAATACAGACCTTGATGATGACGCTTTAGTACTTCACGGGAGGGACCTAGTCCTCGAATCCCTTTTTCTAAACAAGTTTAGGTTAACCCCCGCCGATTATGTCGAAGACGATGAAACTCTTACTATACCTAACCTTTCTGCGATCCTTGAGACTGATAGCGATCAGTTTACTATGACTTGTGTTACGAGAATTGAACCCCAGAAGAACATGTCGCTGGAAGGCTTATATAAGTCAAACGACAAGTTCTGTACACAGTGCGAAGCCGAAGGGTTTAGAAAGATCACGTATTATCTGGATAGACCTGACGTAATGTCTTCATTTACTACAAAAATCATTGCAGATAAACAGAAATACCCTGTACTACTCTCTAATGGTAATAAAATTGATGAGGGTATCCTAGAGGGTAATTTAGATCGTCACTGGGTTTCTTGGGAGGACCCTTTCAAGAAGCCAAGTTATCTATTTGCTTTGGTTGCAGGAAATCTGCTTAGTTTTGAAGACCAATTCGTTACTTGCAGCGGGCGTGCCATCAAGTTGCAAATTTTTGTAGAGAGCAAAGACATTGAGAAATGTGATCATGCTATGCAATCTTTAAAAAATGCTATGCGCTGGGACGAGGAAGTTTACGGTAGGGAATATGATCTGGATATTTTTATGATAGTTGCCGTGGATGATTTCAACATGGGGGCAATGGAAAATAAAGGTTTGAATATTTTTAATACGTCATGCGTATTAGCGAACCCCAAAACTACCACTGATTATTCTTTTCAACGGGTTGAGGCAGTAGTGGCCCATGAGTACTTTCATAATTGGTCTGGCAATCGGGTGACTTGCCGGGATTGGTTCCAGTTGAGTTTAAAAGAAGGTTTTACCGTATTCCGGGATTCTGAATTTTCCGCTGATATGGGGTCTAGGGTTGTAAAAAGGGTGGAGGATGTTGCTTTTTTGAAAACAGTACAATTCGCTGAAGATTCAGGACCGATGGCACATTCCGTAAGGCCTGAATCATATATGGAAATCTCAAACTTTTATACAGTGACAATATATGAGAAAGGGGCTGAAGTTGTCCGCATGATTAGCGAGATATTGGGGGCTGCGATATTTAGAGAGGCCACAGATTTGTATTTTTCAAGGTTTGACGGACAGGCCGTGACAACTGAAGATTTTGTTAAGGTTATGGAGGAGGTGAGTGAAATCGACCTACACCAATTTAGGCTCTGGTATTCACAGGCTGGTACTCCCGAAATCACGGTTAACAGTGTCTACGATGAGAAAGAGAAGACGTATTCACTAGCTATTAAGCAAAGTTGTAATGCAACACCTGGTCAGTCAATTAAGAAGCCGTTTTTTATTCCGTTGAGACTAGGCCTTCTAAATCAAGAGGGCAGTGAAATCCCATTAGTAACTGAAAAAGATAAAATTGAGGGTCGTAAAGTATTTGATCAGATTATTCCTATAACTGAGCAAGAACAAGAAATTGTATTTTACGGTGTTGAGTCTCGACCAATTCCATCCCTGTTAAGAAACTTTAGTGCGCCAGTAAGACTAAAATACCTTTATACTAAAGAAGAACTGTATTTTCTAATGGTGCACGACACCGATGGATTTAGTAGATGGAATGCTGCACAGTCTCTCGCCACTGAGGTCATTACAAGTCTACAGTCTAAAAAAGTTAAAGAAAATGCGAAAGTTTCTTCAACTTTGTGTCAGGCGTTTAAGTCGATCCTTAATGCTTCGGTAAGCAATGCTGGCCTTGATAAGGCGATGGTTGCCCACTTACTTGCATTGCCGACGGAAGGTTCACTCATTGAACAAGCAGAAGAGGCAGCGGTGGAGAATATTCATTTAGCTAGAGAAACTGTTTCTGACTTTCTTGCCAATGAGCTTACAGAAGAATTTAGTGAAGTTTATGAGTCCAATATTGGGTATGGGGAATATTCATCAGACTCTAGTGATATGGCTCGGCGAGCGTTAAAGAATTTGTCTTTAGGTTACCTCGTTAGGACGGGCAAAAAAGAATGGATAGAGACGTGTTTCTCTCAATTTAATCGTGCAGACAACATGACTGATCAGTTAGCTGCGTTGAGATGTTTGGTTATTCAATCAGGAACTTATGGGCTAGAGGAGTCAAGAACCGCACTTGATTCATTTTATGAACAATGGAAGCATGAACCTTTAGTAGTAGATCAATGGTTGATAACACAAGCTCTATGTCCCTCTGACGACACCTTAGATCGGGTCAAGGATTTACGAAAGCATCAAGCCTTCGAGATAAAAAATCCCAATAAGGTCCGGTCATTAATAGGAACTTTCTGTTCACAAAATCACGTGCAGTTTCATGAGTTGGGAGGGCAGGGATACGAATTCTTGGGTGACTGCATTATTGAGCTAGATCAGATTAATCCACAGATCGCCGCTAGATTAACGACGCCGCTGACTCGCTGGAGAAAGTATGACCACGTCAGGCAAGCCCTCATTCAGGCGCAACTTCAGCGTATTAAGGAAGTACCAGAGCTATCGAAGGATGTCTTTGAGGTCGTTGAAAAAAGTACTATCTTGTAGCTAACTTTGAAGCTTTTGCATTCTAGGCAACGTCTTGGATATTGGTTAGCGGAATACTCTTCGCCCGATCCGATGCTTCTATAAATTCTGCTATCTCATCGAAATTAAGATAACGGTATATCTCATCTGACATCGTGTCTATTTCTGACATGTATTTCATGTATTCAGGCATGGTAGGGATTTTTCCCAGAGCAGCACTGACGGCGGCTAGCTCCGAGGAGGCTAAATAAACGTCAGCGCCTTGCCCTAACCGGTTAGGAAAATTTCGAGTGGATGTCGACACAACTGTTGAATTAGCCGCCACTCTAGCCTGGTTGCCCATGCAAAGTGAGCATCCCGGCATCTCGGTGCGGGCCCCAGATGTCCCAAAAATATTATAAATGCCTTCTTCTGTTAATTGGTGTTCGTCCATTTTAGTTGGAGGGGCTACCCATAGCCTCGTGGGGAGAGAACCATCAACTTGTTTTAAAACCTCAGCAGCTGCCCGAAAATGTCCTATATTGGTCATGCAAGAGCCTATAAAAACTTCATCTATCTTGGTTCCAGTTACTTCAGAGAGTGTTTTAACGTCATCTGGATCATTGGGGCAAGCTAATAATGGTTCTTTAATCTCATTTAAATCGATTTCAATAATCTTAAAATATTTCGCGTCTGGATCTGGTTCAAGAAGTGTGGGATTAGTCAGCCACTCCTCCATAGCTTTTGCCCGACGCTCGAGCGTGCGAGGGTCTTGGTATCCATTGTCAATCATCCACCTAAGCAGAGTGACATTAGATTTAAAGTACTCGATGATTGGTTCTTTATTTAGTCGGATAGTGCAGCCACCAGCTGACCGTTCAGCCGAGGCGTCAGAAATTTCGAAGGCTTGCTCCACTTTTAAATCAGGAAGACCTTCAATTTCTAAAATCCTTCCAGAGAAGATGTTCTTCTTTCCTTTCTTTTCTATCGTTAAATCACCACTTTGAATGGCAGCATAAGGAATAGCATTCACGAGATCCCGCAACGTAATGCCTGGTTGCATCTCGCCTTTGAACCTAACCAAAACTGATTCAGGCATGTCCAACGGCATAACTCCGGTAGCTGCCGCAAACGCTACTAGCCCGGAGCCTGCTGGAAATGAAATCCCGATAGGGAATCTGGTGTGTGAATCACCACCTGTACCTACAGTGTCGGGGAGTAACATTCGATTTAACCAAGAGTGTATTATCCCATCGCCAGGTCTAAGCGCTACACCGCCCCTTGTGTGAATGAAATCTGGTAAAGAGTGCTGGGTTTCTATATCTACAGGTTTTGGGTAGGCTGCTGTATGACAAAATGACTGCATCACAAGATCAGCAGAGAAACCAAGGCAGGCAAGATCCTTTAGCTCATCCCTCGTCATTGGGCCCGTCGTATCTTGGCTTCCGACTGTGGTCATTTTTGGCTCACAATAAGTTCCGGGACGGATTCCCTCAACTCCACATGCCCTGCCTACCATTTTCTGTGCCAAGCTGAATCCGTGTGATGACTCACTTCCTTTAACCGGGGTTTTGAAAACCTCTGAGGGATCTAGGCTTAAGGCCTCTCGCGCTCTCTGCGTTAAACCGCGTCCTATGATTAGTGGTATTCTTCCTCCTGCTCTAACTTCATCGAGAAGGACTTCTGTTTTGAGTTCAAAATTTGAAAGTAGCTCTTGTGTCTCGTGATTCTTTACTGTTCCCTCATATACATTTATATCGATTACATCGCCTGTATTTAGTTTATCTACATCACACTCAAATGGCAGAGCGCCCGCATCTTCCATGGTATTAAAAAAAATTGGAGCTATTTTGCCAGCAATGCAAATACCACCATCTTTCTTATTTGGGATAAAAGGTATGTCGTTTCCTATATGCCAAAGAACTGAATTAGTGGCGGATTTCCTTGATGAGCCTGTTCCCATAACATCACCTACTAATGCTATGGGGAATCCCGTTTCCTTGAGTTCTGCAAGCTGGCTATCGATGTCAGTTATACCTTCCCGGGGGTTTTTATACATAGCCTTGGCATGGAGAGGGATATCTGGTCTCGACCAAGCATCTTGAGCTGGTGAAAGATCGTCTGTGTTTGTTTCGCCGGGCGCTTTTAACACTACAACTGTCAAGCATTCTGCGACTTTGGGGCGGCGTGTAAACCATTCTGCATCAGCCCATGAATGCAGAACCCTTTGAGCTTCGGTATTTCCTTCCTTAGCTAAATCGGCCACGTCATAAAAAGCGTCGAACATCAATAATGTGTTGCAAAGCTGATCGGCAGCTGATGCGGCAAGATTATTATCTTTCAATAGCCCGACAAGAGTTGAAATATTGTAGCCGCCTAACATGCTTCCTAAAAGTTCTATCGCGAGCTCTTTACTTATTAGAGGGGAAGTCACTTCCCCTTGCGTAATCGCAGATAAAAATCCAGCCTTGACATACGCTGCTTCGTCAACGCCAGGAGGTATACGATTTGCGAGCAGATCGATCAATAAGTCTTCCTCACCAGTTGGTGGGCTTTTTAATAATTCAATCAGATCGGCTACCTGACTGGCAGAAAGCGGCTTCGGTAAAATTCCGATTTTTGCACGTTCCTCAACATGTTTCTTGTATTCTGCTAGCAAACTTTCATCCTCTTAAACGATCCTTCGGTGTAAGGAAGGTGGTATTGACCAAATTTTAGATTTTTCCGTGAAAGTAGTTTGCTTGGACTACTTTGTAAGCACGGTTAGCTCCTTTCGCCATCCCATACCACTATGACCTGCAATTGTAGTGGTCGCAGCAAGAGAAGTCCGGTTTAAGTACGGGACCGTATTCTATTGTAATTCATAAAGAAAATCCAATTCTCACGGCAGTATTCCCATCAGACCGACCGGCATGAAATATTCTCATGGCCCGAGAAAACCGGTACAATTCCTCAGGGGAATGTGATTATGAACGCTCCAAAAACACCGTGTATTGGTATTTGTTCAACAACATCACTGGGGGATTCGGTTTGTAGAGGCTGTAAACGCTATTCTTTTGAGGTTATCAATTGGAATAGTTACGATGAGCAACAAAAGGTTGCGGTATTAAAGCGTCTTGAAAAACTAATTTGCCAGATTTTGGAAAATAAATTTACTATATTCTGTGAAGCGACTCTTGAATCTGAACTCAAAAGGACCAACGTGCCTTTCAATGTGGAACTGTCGCCATATTGCTGGCTTCACAATCTTTTTAAAAAAAATAAAAATAGAATTGCTGATTTAAGGGCGTACGGTGTTACTGCACGTGTCGATCATGCCACAGTGCCTCTTAATGAACTATTGGCGCAGATTGATTCTGAATTACAATTATTGAGCGAAGCTCATCTAGATCGCTATTTTAAAATTCCAACCTAGCAATTAGTTAATATTAGTCGTACTTAATTCATTTGGAAGCGCGAATGAGTGTAGCTCTAAAGTTTTTCCTTGAAGTTCGGCATACCATCCTTTTTCATTCCAATCTCCTAAAACAACTCGCTGTACCTTCCCTAACATAGAATCCTTTGACTTAGTATTTAACTCATGTATGGCCGGTCTATGAGTGTGGCCATGAAGAACTTTTGACGTTTTATGACTTTTGAACAATTCGAGAACGGCATTTTGATTTACATCCATTATATATTCTGATTTCGATGACATTTCTAATTTAGATCTTTCTCTTACTTGCCTCGCGTAAGCGGCTCTCTCGGTTATTGGCTTGCCTAAAAATTCTTGTTGCCAAATATTGTCTCTAACCAATTCTCTGAATCGCAGGTATTCTATGTCGTCAGTGCAAAGGGTATCGCCATGAAGCAGAAGTAGATTTTCATCTTCAATTTTTACCAGATGATTGTCATAGATTATAGTAGCTCCACATTGGTTTGCGTATTCATTGCCAATCAGGAAGTCACGATTACCATGCATAATGAATACAGATGCCCCGTGTTGAGAAAAATCCCGAAGCTTTGATGCAACAGCCATCTCCGTATCGGCGATTGCATCATCCCCGATCCAAACCTCAAAAAGATCTCCCAGAATATATAGAGCTTCACATTTGTTTTTGTTTCTCTCTAAAAACTGGAATAGTCCATAAATAATATCCGTTCTCGATTGATCGATATGAAGGTCTGAAATAAAGAGGCGTCTGGACGACAAGATCAGCTGTCTTCGAACATTTTTGCTGACTTAATGATTACATCTTCTTCGGGGACATCCTGGTGTCCGGACTGAGAATTTGTCTTACACACCTTAATTTTCTCTATAGTCTCCATTCCTTCCGTCACTTTCCCGAATACAGCGTAGCCCCATCCCTGATCAGTTTCACTCTTATGATCTAAGAAAAAATTGTCATTTACATTTATAAAAAATTGTGAAGACGCGGAGTGTGGTTCAGAAGTTCTAGCCATTGCTAGTGTGCCAGTTATATTTGAAAGCCCATTTTTGGCCTCATTCTGGATTGGTTCGCTTGAGGGTTTCTCAACGAGACCATGCTCGAAACCGCCGCCTTGAATCATAAAATCATTTATCACTCTATGAAAGATGGTGTCGTCATAAAAGCCAGATTCAACGTATTTCTTAAAGTTTTCAGATGAAATGGGTGCCTTCTCGAAATCCAATTCAATCGTAAATGGCCCGAAATTTGTGTCAAAAACAATCATACGTTCACCTTAGAGGAATTTGGTTCGATCTTTATTTTATGCTTTCTAGAAGAACGGCTATAATAAGCGTTTTTGAAGAATCTCGAAAGGCCCTTGGTGCCTTCAGGACCTTTCCACTGACTAATTGAATTATGACAGACGCTGAAAATAATAAAGCGCTCAAATCAGGCGAAAAACCACCCTCAAATTTCATTAAAACAATGGTTGCTAATGATCTTGAGTCTGGAAAACACGCAGGACGAGTGATTACGCGATTTCCACCAGAGCCTAATGGATATCTTCATATTGGCCACGCGAAGTCTATTTGCTTGAATTTTGCTCTGGCGAAAGAAAGCGGTGGTGTGTGTAATTTGAGGTTTGACGATACGAACCCAGAAAAAGAGAGCCAGGAATATGTTGATGCGATAAAAGAAAATATTGAATGGCTTGGTTTTCAATGGAATGGCGATGTTCGTTATTCATCAGATTATTTTGAGCATCTTTACAATTTGGCTGTCAATCTAATTCGAAATGGCAATGCATTTGTCTGTGAATTAAATGCGGAACAATCCAGGTGTTTCAGGGGAACACTGACAGAGCCAGGTAAGGATAGCCCAGATCGCAATAGGTCAATTAAAGAAAATTTAGACCTCTTTGAAAGAATGCGCGCCGGAGAATATGCAGATGGGGCTTATACTTTAAGAGCGAAAATAAATATGGGCTCCCCAAACATTAATATGAGGGATCCGATCATTTATCGAATTCGGCATGTTTCGCATCATCAGACAGGTGATAATTGGTGTATTTACCCGACATACGATTTTACTCACTGTATTTCTGACGCGATTGAAAACGTAACCCATTCTTTATGTACCTTGGAATTTGAGGATCATAGGCCGTTATATGACTGGATATTGAATAGTTTAGAGTTAGATCTTTTAAAAGAAATAAGCGATTACTCCAGTGATGAGGAAAAATTTGTGCTACCCCAGCAAACGGAATTTGCTAAATTGAAATTGAATTACACGATTATGGGTAAGCGAAAACTTAAAGAAATGGTTGAAGACGGGGTTGTCGATGGATGGGATGATCCTCGAATGCCGACCTTGGCCGGGCTCAGGAGGCGAGGATTTACTGCAGCCTCTATCAGGAATTTCTGCGAGAGCGTGGGCGTAAGCCGCTCTGAGAGCACTGTTGACTTAAGCATGCTGGAGCATGCAGTAAGAGAAGACTTGGATCAAATTGCTCATAGGGTTATGTGCGTAATAAAACCTTTAAAGGTAACGATCGAAAATATAGGCAATGAACAAGTTGAATATTTAAGCTTGCAGAATCACCCTAAACAGGAATCTATGGGGCGTCGCAAAGTCCCATTTACTCGGGAAATATATATCGATGAATCTGATTTCGAGGAGGTTCAGCCAACAGGGTTTAAGAGATTAGTGCTTGGTGGTGAAGTAAGATTGCGAGGGTCCTATATCATCAAGTGTGAAGAGGTCATAAAAGATAGTAGCGGTAAGATCATCGAGCTTATCTGTTCGGCAGATAAAGACACATTAGGCAAGCGACCTGAGGGCAGGAAGGTTAAAGGCGTTATACATTGGGTGTCGGCGATTTATAGTCAGGCTGTTACGCTTAAATTGTATGACCGATTATTCACCGCAGAGAGTCCGGATTCAAAGGAAGTGATTGATTATCGAAAATTCTTAAACCCAGATTCGCTGTCGGTTGCTGACGGATGTCTTATAGAGCCTTCGGTTATTGAAGGTTCAGAAATAAAACATTTTCAGTTTGAACGCGAAGGATATTTTACTATTGATGCAGTTGAAAGTCGGGGAAGGAGTTTAGTGTTTAATCGCACTATCACTTTAAGAGATTCATTAAGGAAACAAGTTAGTTAACATAATGCTCTGTATTTACAATACATTGACTCATGAAAAAGAAGAATTTAGGCCAATTAATAAAGGTAAGGTTGGTATTTATGTTTGTGGGTTAACGGTCTACGACTATACCCACTTGGGACACGCACGTATGCTTGTTTCCTTCGATGTGATTGTTAGACACCTGAGAGCAAAAGGGTTTGAAGTCACTTATGTCCGGAATATCACCGATATCGATGACAAAATTCTTGCGAGGGCCACAGAAAATAAAGAAGTTTTTTCCGATCTTACAGCCCGTTTCATTGCATCAATGCATGAGGATGAAAAAGCTTTATCGGTTTTACCCCCAGATATTGAGCCACGGGCAACCGAACATATAGCCAGTATGATAAGTATGATAAATACTTTAGTACAGAAAGATTATGCGTATAAAGCTGAAAACGGGGATGTGTATTTTTCAGTCGTTAATTTTCCTGAGTATGGAAAATTGTCAAAAAAGAAAATGGATGAGCTGCTCGATGGTGCGCGAGTTGGGGTCGGCGAGCTTAAGAGAGATCCAAGGGATTTTGTTCTGTGGAAATCTTCAAAAGATGGGAGCGTTGGCTGGGATTCTCCTTGGGGTTATGGTAGGCCGGGTTGGCACATTGAATGCTCTGCAATGTCCACGGAAGCTTTAGGTAACAACTTTGATATTCACGGTGGTGGTTCAGACTTATTGTTTCCGCATCACGAAAATGAAATTGCCCAGTCTCAGTGTGCTACGGGCTGCAAATTCGCCAACTACTGGATGCATAATGGACCGCTCCGAGTCGATAATGAAAAAATGTCAAAATCTCTTGATAATTTCTTCACGGTTAGAGAAGTTCTGAAGAGCTATAGTCCCGAAGTAATTCGATATCTATTAATTTCAAGCCATTACAGAAGTCCTATTAATTATTCCGAGCAGAGTCTTCAACAATCTGCTAAAGCCTTGGAGCGGGTTTATATCGGGCTTAAAGGTCTAGAGCTTAAAAGCGCTAAGTCCTTGGCAAATAGCCGCTATGAAAGAGCCTATTTCGAGGCGATGGATGACGACTTCAATACTCCAGAAGCCTTAGGGATATTATTTGAAATGGTTGCGGAGATTAATAAAATTAGAAGTACTAATTTTGATTTAGCATGTCAGTTAGGGAAACTACTTCTACGATTGGGAAACTTTTTAGGTATCTTAAACTTATCCCCAGAGGAATTTCTTCGAGGAGAGTATGATCTTAATATAAATAGAAGTGAAATTGATAATCTTATTCAGGAACGAGAAACGGCTAGAGCTGTCAAAAATTGGCAGCGAGCGGACGAAATTAGAGATCAACTGCTAAAAATGAAAGTGGTAGTTGAAGATAACGCTTCTGGGAGTGATTGGCGCGTAGAGAGATAGAACCCGATTCGACTACCGATTGACGGAAATTAAAGACGCGAGTATTATGCCGAGCTTCTAAAAGTAGAAGGCCTTTTAAACGATCGGGGTATAGCGCAGTCTGGTAGCGCGCTTGCTTTGGGAGCAAGATGTCGGGAGTTCAAATCTCTCTACCCCGACCAATTTTTACAAATAGTTAACTTTCTATGGTGACTGTAGCTCAGTTGGTAGAGCCCCGGACTGTGACTCCGGTTGTCGTGGGTTCGAGCCCCATCAGTCACCCCAATTAATCCATGTTATCAGTACATCTTTGCGCCCGTAGCTCAACCGGATAGAGCACCTGCCTTCTAAGCAGGGGGTTGGAGGTTCGAGTCCTCCCGGGCGCGCCATTATTCTGAAAATGTTAATTAGCTCAAGGAGCTCCTTGATTATATATCTATTAATTCAATTCTTTAATAAGCGATATAATTCAGATGGTTATCGTTATTATATGCGAACTATTACAGGTGGCTTCTTCAAGTGTATTTATTGTTATAGCAACCTAGTTAATTAATAATCCATTAAAAACAATAATTTACTAAAGAAACCTTTTGTAAAGACGATAGAGGTTCTTGTAACACACGGAAACATATGGCCTAGGTTAGGATTGATTTCTTAGCGCTAGGCCGTTTTTTTTGAAGTAACGCTTTTTGACGACTTTGCTATCGCATGGGATTGTTCACTAGGAATCATCACGATATCGTCTTGCCCATTCGTTCGCCAAGATTTCAATGGAATTAATTCATAATTACCGGTCCTTTTTGCCAGAGAGCCTTTCCTCTTATTCTTGCTGCCGTCAACATTTCTCGTATTGAAAGTAAGAAGTTCATAATCCGGTGGTAAGAAGGTTATTAATTCTTCAAGATTTGAAAATGATAGTCTTTGTCCATAAGTAATTTCACAGACTAAAATTGGCCGTTCCTTCTTCAAGGTTGCTCGCAATCCTTTAATTACTTTCTTTTCGAATCCTTCACGATCTATCTTAATTAGTTTAATGAGATCCCAATTGTTGTCTATC